>Ga0164242_10000871_pt1 | contig 36000 bp, 34 predicted proteins | sample OricomgcompostMG_FD_108783 | JGI IMG/M metagenome (GOLD analysis project Ga0164242, IMG submission 108783) | Miracle-Growth compost microbial communities from Emeryville, California, USA - Original compost - Miracle growth compost (MG) ... | reverse complement strand
GGCGGCGACGACCGGTCCTTCGTGAAGCACATGCACCACTGGTTCGCGACCCACAACACCGGATACGAGAACTACTTCAACTTCACCGACGGCTGGATGTCGTTCCGGCTCAACGGCCAGGGCGGCCAGTTCCCGACCGCCGGCAAGCTGTACCGCTCACTGTGGGCGCGGGTCGGCGGCGTCAACCACCTCGCCTAGCGCTCAGCGCTGCCACTTCGCGTGGATCGGGTGGCGGCGATGCCCGGACGCCTGGTGCGGCCGGCCGACCTTCGACGGCACCGGCGTCTGGCTCGCCTGGCCGACCAGCCCGAGGCCCCAGTTCGGTGGCACGACGCACTCGCCGGCCAGCACCTCCGCCTGCCGCACCGTCGGTACCGCCATCGGCGGCACGTCGAGATGGGGGCGCCGTCCGAAGCTGAACGAGCCGGTCATGTCCCCGACCGTCTTGTGCCGCCACTTCGAGATGTTCGGCACGTCGACGCCGTACCGGGTCTCGAGCAGCTTCAGCTGTGACGTGTGGTCGAGGACGTCGCTGCAGATGAAGCCGCCCCGGCTGTACGGCGACAGCACCAGGCACGGCACCCGGAAGCCGAGCCCCACCGGGCCGCGGCGACCATAGGCCTGTCCCGGCAGGTGATGCATCGACAGGTGCTCCCCGGGGGTTCCCGGCGGCGGCGTCGGGGGCGGGACGTGGTCGAAGAAGCCGCCGTTCTCGTCGTAGCTGATGATGATCGCCGTCTTCTCCCACAGCGCCCGGTTCGTCACGACCGTCTGCAGCAGCTCGGCGACGAAGATCTCGCCCAGCAGTGGCGGCGTCGAGGGGTGATCGCAGGCGGGCAGGGTCGGGAACACCCAGGAGACCGCCGGCAGCGTGCCGGCGGCGATGTCCGCGACGAAGTCGACCGGGTAGCTGATCAGGCCCCTCGCGTTGTCCACGAGGTAGTCCGCTCCGGTGAGGAAGTTCTTGAAGTAGAGCAGCGGGTTGAGCAAGGTCATCGAGCTGGCGTCCTGATAGACCTTCCAGCTCACCCCCGCCTCGCTGAGGTTCTCCGGCATCGTTCGCCACGAGTACTTGCCGAACTGCGTGACGCGGTTGGCGACCAGCGTCTCGAGACAGGGACCGCCATGGGTGCCTTCTGGATCGAGGGACGCGCTCAGCCACATCACCCGGTTCGGGTCGGTCGGCCCGAGAACCGACCCGAAGTAGCGGTCACAAAGCGTGAACGCGTCCGCCAGGTCGAAGTAGAGCGGGATGTCCTCGCGCTTGTAGTAGCCCATGCTGATCGGGCCGACTTTCGGGCCGTCCGCATCGAGGTGGGCGGGCAGCCACTTGTCCATGCGCCCGCCGTTCCACACGTCGTGCATCGGCCCCCAGTTGTGGGTGATGTCGTCGACGCACTCGGCGTAGCTGGCCAGGTGCTTCGTGTCGAGGTGGAACGGGTAGAGGTGGCCGTCGCTGTCGGGCCCGTGACCGGCCCGGTAGCCACGCTGCTTGAAGACGCCGGGAAGCGCGTGTGGGTCGTCGAACCCGCGTCCGCCGGGGTAGGTCCCGAAGTAGTGGTCGTAGGACCGGTTCTCCATCATCACGAAGATGAAGTGCTCGATGTCCGACAGCGGCGCGTGCTTCGTCGGCTCGGCGGCGTACGCCTCGTCGACGACCCGTCCGAGCCGGCCCGACATCGCCGCCACGGCACCGGCGGTGGCACCGGCGAGCACCTGGCGGCGGGTGGGTCCGGTGTTGCTTGCGGAAATCACACGGCTGATTGTCCCTGATCAGCTCAGCAGTTTGGTGTCGTTCGCCAACCAGTCCAGAATGTGCGTCGCCGACCAGTCCGCCGCCTCGAGCATGGGGACGTGACCGACGTCGTCGGCCACCTCGAGCCGCCAGTGCGGGAACGTCTTCGCCGCCTGCCGCGCCGCCCGGACCGGGACCAGCCGGTCGCGTTCGCCGTGAAGGATGAGCACCGGTGCCTGGATCGAGGCCATGGCCCGATGCAGCCGAGCGGCGTTGCTGACGCGCTGTACGACGGAGCGGCCGGCGGCGATCACGTCGGACGGCGGGAAGTCCCGGCCCCGTCGCTGCCTGACCACCTGCACCCCTGCCTCGATGACGTGGGCGGGGACTCGCGCGAGGTCGACGGTGCACATCTTCAGCCCCTGCCGGATCTGGTGGTCGATGTCGCCCCGATGACGCCGGCGCGTGTAGGCCGCCTCGCCGACCAGCGGCAGCGCCATCACCGCGAACTGCAGCGCGACCCGGGCGTCGATCCGGCTGAACGGCGGCCGCGGCAGCGCCGGGTCCACGAGCACCGCGCCGCGCACGCGCTCCGGTGCGGCGGCGGCTTCGAGCACCGAGATCATGCCGCCCATCGAGTTGCCCACCAGGACGACCGGCTCTCCGGCGACGCTCTCGATGAACCTGTCCAGCAGCCGCCGGTTGGCGCCGACGCTCGTCGAGCGACCGGCAGCAGGAGTCAGTCCGTGGCCGGCGAGGTCGATGGCCATCACCCGGACGTGGTCGCGGAGCAGTGGTGCGAGTGCGAGCCAGTTCCAGGCGGCTCCGCTGAGGCCGTGCACCGCGACGAGCAGTGGCGCGCCCTCGGGCCCGCCGAAGTCCAGGTAGTGGGTCGGCCCGTCAAGATCGACAGTGCGGGAGATGCCCGCATCCAGCGTGGTCACCGCTCAACGATGCCACCCGTATCGCGCGGCGCCGCTGCGTCGTTGACCAAGGAAATCGGAAGTACCGCAACACCCATGTGACAGAAGTGAAGCAAGAGCGCGCAATTCCGGAGGAATCAAGAGACGCCGCTTGTGGCGTCTTGGGGTTCGTCGGTAGCGTGCATCTCGATCGCAACGTGACTTGCCGGCTGCTCCTGGCCGTGCGGCGCTGCGGTTACCGCCGAGTCATCGCAAGGCAACTTGCACGAGCCGGGGAACCACACTCCCCATGGGGTTAATCGGCGCCACGGGCTCCTCGCCCGCGGCGTTGTAGGGCAACCACTTCCGTGCCCGCACCCGACAGCTAACCCGGTAGGCGGTTGACGGAAGAAAGGGTCCCCGCCCTCATATGGCCACCCGCCGCCTCGTGCGTCTCGGCGCGATCGCACTCGCGACCTCCTCCCTGCTCTCCGGCCTGACGCTCGCCGGTGCGCCGGCGTCCGCGCGCAGCCTCAAGGACCAGATCGCCTCGGCTCACGAGCAGTTGCGTGAGCTGAACAACCAGGCCGAGACCGCGACCGAGCAGTACAACGCGGCTCGGATCAAGCTCACCGAGGCGCAGCAGGCGGCCACGAAGGCCGACGCCGCGCTCACCTCGGCCCGCCGGAGGCTCGCCGACTCGCAGTCCACCGTCTCGGAGTTCGCCGCCGCGGCGTATCGCGGAGGCAGCGACCGCACTCTGCTCGGCCTGATCACCGACGGCACGGCGGGGAAGTACGTCGCACAGATCTCGGCGATGCAAGCCGTGTCGACCAGCGAGGCCCGCGCTCTCGCCGACGTCGACGCCGCGCAGCGCGTCGAGGCGGCGGCGCAGGCCACCGCCGCGGCAGCCCTCGCCAAGCAGAAGGCCGCGACGACCGCGATGGCGTCCTCGCGGGACCGGATCGTCGCCGCTGCCGCCAAGCAGAAGCAGATCCTGAACGGCCTCATCGCACGCCAGGCGGCGATCATCAAGGCCGCGAAGGCACGCGCCGCGCGGATCGCGGCTGAGCGCGAGCAGGCGCGGCTGCGGGCTGCCGCTGCCGCCACGACGGCCGCCGCGCACTCGATCGGTGGTCCGGTCGGCTCGGTGCTCGCGCCGGTCGTGTCCGGCTCCGGTGGCGCGGCGGTGGCGGTCCAGTGGGCCTATCGCGAGATCGGCAAGCCGTACGTCTGGGCGGCGGCTGGGCCGAACTCCTTCGACTGCTCCGGCCTCACCCAGTACGTCTGGGGCAAGGCGGGCGTCTACCTCGGCCACTACACCGGCGACCAGTGGAACCGCGGCACCCACGTGTCACGCGACCAGCTGCAGCCGGGAGACCTCCTGTTCTTCGCCTACAACACCTCTGAGCCTTCGACGATCCACCACGTGGGGATCTACGTCGGCGGCGGAATGATGATCGAGGCGCCGTACACGGGCGCCTACGTCCGCAAGGTGCCCGCCTTCCGCTCGGACTACATTGGCGCCGTTCGCCCCTGAGACCTGACACCTGGCCGCGGCGAGCGGCTCAGGCATTGCTCAGCATCGCTCCCGTAGGCTTGATCGTCATGCGCCGGGTCAGGTTGCGGGTCGTGGGCGTGATCGCCGCGCTCGCGATGGTCGCTGCCTGTGGCGGCGGGTCCTCGGACGGCCAGAACGGCCTGAAACCCAAGCCCACCCACACCAAGTCGAAGCCGGCACAGGCCGGGCCGCACTTCCCGACGAAAGGGCACCCGCTCCGGCTCGGCCAGGTCGCCCAGCTCGGCGGCGGTGGCAAGGGCGCGGCGGCCCTGATCAAGGTCGGCAAGCCGAAGGTCTCGCGGAGTCGGCTGTCGTCGTCGTACGGCGACAACCCGATTCACGGGTACTTCGTGAACTTCCCGATCAAGATCCTCAACATCGGCACGAAGCCGTTGCTGGTCGACCGGCTGGACTTCTACGTGAAGACGCCCGGCCTGGGCAAGGTCAACACCAACCAGGGCGCCGCGCCGTACTCCGGCGCCTCGGAGCAGCTCGACACGACGGAACTCGAGAAGAACCAGGGTGTGAGCAACTTCCTGGCCTTCGACGTCTCGACCCCGCATGGCAAGTTCGTCTACGGCCCCGGTGGCAAGGTCAGCGTGGCATGGCGGTTCTGAGCACTCCGATCACAGAGCGACCGTAAGCAGGCATGGAAGAGAAGATCGCCGAGGAAGTCGTCGAACGGCTTCGTGCGCACCGCATCTTCGCGGCGGTGAATCGGCGCGTCGGGGTCTACAACGTCGGCCTGCGGGTCGTCCTGACCGACGGTCGGGAGGCGCTCTGGGACAACGACGGCGCGTCCGGACTGGAGGCGATGGTGCTGCGCGACGGGATGCTCGTCGGCTTCGTGCCGCAGATCCCCGACAGCGACGACCTCGACGCCGCGGCCATCGCCGAGATCATCGCGAACACCAACTACGACGCGCCGCCGCCACCGTCGAAGCCGGCCAACCCGACCAGCGCGCCGTCCGGCCCGCCCCCGCCGGCGACACCGCCGCCCAAGCCGAAGCCGAAGCGCAGCCTCTTCCGCCGCCACCGCTAACCAGCCCGCCAGCCCCCTAGATCCGGCAAAGCAATGTGGCATTGCCTAGGGAAATTGCGCGATTTGAGGCCGAAATGGCTATGCAATGCCACATTGCTTTGCCGGATCTAGGGGTGCGTTGGGTGATGCGAGGGGCTAGCCGGCTCTGGCGAACATCCGGTCGGAGTCCCAGGTAGTGAAGCCGTGCCGCTCGTAGAGGGCGATGGCCCCGCGGTTGTCCGCCTCGACGTAGAGCAGGGCGGTGGACAGACCGCGATCCTCCCGGAGATGGTGGAGGCCGTGCAGCAGGAGCGCCTCACCGAGGCCCCTTCCCTGCATCGACGGGTCGACACCGATGACGTACACCTCGCCGAGGTCGCCGCCAGCCTTCTCGTGGACCTTCGTCCAGTGGAACCCCACGACCCGCCCCCCGACTTCCGCGAGGAAGAAGCCGGCGGGGTCGAACCACGGCTCGTTCTCCCGGGCGCGGATGTCCTCGAGCGTCCAGCTCGCCTGCTCAGGGTGGCCGGCAAACGCCGCGTTGTTGAGCGCGAGCCAGGTCGCCTCGTCCGAATCGACCTCGAAGGTGCGTACGACGACCCCGTCGGGCCAGACGGCTTCGGCGATCGGCTGCGTCCCGAGCGGACACCGCAGCTGCAGCAGGGTGCGCACAAGGGTGAAGCCGAGCCCTGGCAGCACACCGTTCAGTGGCGCGTTGTCCCCGCGGGTCCAGACCCGAAGTGACGAGCCGGCCGACCGGGTGACCGCGTCCAGGATGCGCGCGACGTCACCGCCGTCGCCGACCAGCAGCTCCGCCACCGGATCCGCAGCTGTCTCGAGGTAGGCATAGCCGACGAGGTCGGCCGCAGCGGTCTGCAGGAAGTGACGGCCCGCCGCCTGGCCCTTCACCGCTGCGACGACGTGATCGGACAGCGGGCTCGTGCCGGACGCCGCGGCAACGGCGTTGCGGAGCTCCAGGACGTCATAGACCTGCCTGGCGGAAAGGTCGTCGACCTCGGCGATACCCACGCCGCCGACCTTACTGAGAGATCAGCGAGTGGACAGTGAGCTGCTGTCGAGCCCGCCGTACCGCTCGCCGGCAGCGTCATCGTCGGGCAGCGCCGCAAGCGGCTGCGCGACGAACTTGTAGCCGACGTTGCGCACCGTGCCGATCATCGCCTCGCGCTCTGGGCCGAGCTTCGCGCGCAACCTCCGCACGTGGACGTCGACCGTCCGGGTGCCACCGAAGTAGTCGTAGCCCCAGACCTCCTGCAGCAGCTGCGCGCGCGTGAAGACCCGGCCCGGGTGCTGGGCGAGGAACTTGAGCAGCTCGAACTCCTTGAACGTCAGGTCGAGCGGCCGAGTGCCGAGTCGTGCCTGGTACGTCGTCTCGTCGATCGACAGGTCGCCGGAGCGGATCTCCTCAGCGGCGCCGTTGTCGCGCGAGCTCTCGGCTCGGCCGATCGCGAGCCGAAGTCGCGCCTCGACCTCAGCCGGCCCGGCGGAGTCGAGGATCACGTCGTCGACCCCCCAGTCCGCGGCGACCGCGACCAGACCACCCTCGGTGACGATCGCGATCGTCGGCGCCGACGTACCGGTCGTCTCGAGCAGCCGGCAGGTTGCCCGTGCCGCCGACATCTCGCGCCGGGCGTCGACGAGGATCACGTCACAGGGCGGTGCGTCCAGCAGTGGCGCGGCGTCGAGCGGAAGAACCCGCACGGCGTGCCCGAGCAAGCCGAGGCTCGGCAGAACCTGCACCGAGCCGTCCGATGCCGAGGTGAGAAGCAGCAAGCTCGCCATGTGGTGCCCTCCCGACCGCGTCAAGCACGTCCTTGGGGGAGGCGGCGCTGCCCGAACCCGATTGGTGAAGGATAGCCGAGTGGCGCCTTCCCGCGATGCGCAGACGATCACGCTCGAGGCGACCGACGGGGTGCGCCTCGCCGCCGTCCACCTGGCCGGTCCTGACGCCGCGCGACCGCTCGCGGTAGTCGTTGGTCACGGCTTCACGCAGTCCACTGCCCGGCCGGGCACCCGCGCGGTTCTCGAGGCACTGGCCGAGCACGCAGGGGTCATCGGGATCGACTTTCGTGGGCACGGCGCCTCGGCCGGGCTCTCGACGGTGGGGCACGAGGAGGTCCTCGACGTGGCCGCTGCGGTGAGCCGCGCCCGCGAGCTCGGGTACGCCGACGTCGTCACGTGCGGGTGGTCGATGGGCGGCAGCATCGTGTTGCGTCACGCCGCCCTGCACGGGGGCGTGGAGGGCGTCGTCAGCGTCTCCGCCGTCTCTCGCTGGTTCTACAAGGACACCAAGCCGATGCGCCGGGTGCACTGGGCGATCGAGACCCGGATCGGTCGGCTCGTCACCCGGCGGATGCTGCGCACCCGCATCACCGACCAGGGCTGGCCGGCGGACGAACCGCCGGAGCCGCCGGTCGAGGTGATCGGGCGGATCTCGCCGATCCCGGTCCTCATCGTGCACGGGGACCAAGACCACTACTTCCCGGTCGAGCACCCGAAGGCGTTGTACGAGGCGGCCCGCGAGCCGAAGGAGCTGTGGCTCGTCGAGGGTTTCGCGCACGCGGAGACCGGGGCGAGCCCGGAGCTGCTCGACCGGATCGGCCGCCACCTGCCCGAGCTCGTCGCTCAGGGTCGGCGTTCAGCCGCCGACCACTCCTGACAGGGGAGACTGTCCAGCATGTTGCGACGGCTGCTGATCGCCGTACTCGTCCTCATCGTCGTCGGGGTGGTCGCGCTCGATCGCATCGGCGCGCATGTCGCGGCGCACGTGCTCGCCGGCAAGCTGCAGTCCGAGGAGCATCTCCCGGAGCGACCGTCGGCATCGATCGGTGGGTTCCCCTTTCTGACCCAGGCGTTCGGCGGGAAGTACGACGACGTGAGTGTCACCGCTCACAACGTGAAGACCACTGACGGCGTCACGATCTCGACGTTGAGCGCGCACCTACACGGCGCCCACGTCCCACTCTCCAAGGTGCTGCACGGTTCGGTGTCACGGGTGCCGGTGGACCGGGTCGACGGGAAGGCGTTCGTCGCCTTCGGCGACCTCGGGCGGTATCTGTCGACCCAGGGTGCGACCGTGACGCTCAACCGATCCTCCGCGCATGGCATCGACCTGACCGGGCGGCTTCCGCTCGCCGGCAAGACCCGGTTGGTGCATGCGGTGGTCACCGTCGCCGTCAGCAACTCGGTGGTCACGCTCTCCGGGCCGGTGCGGCTGCGAGGCATCACGCGCGAGCTGGCACTTCGGGTGCCGTTGCGGGCGCTCCCGTTCCGGTTCACCATCACGTCGGTGACGGTTGGCGCCGACGGCATCTCGGGCACCGGCACCGCGAAGCACGTCGAGCTCGGTAGCTGACGCGTGGACGTCGGTGACTACCTGCGCGGGTCGCTCGCGCTCGCGGTCGGGCTGCTGCCCTGGGTCCCGGCGTCGCGACGGCTCGCCCGGCGCCTCGTCCCGGACTGGAACGGCACCGAGGCAGTCCTCGCCGCATCGCTGATCGGGACGACCGCGGTGATCGTCGTGGCGGAGCTGCTCGGTCTCGTCAGCGGCTTCCGGCGTTGGCCGTTCGCCCTCGTCAGCGCGGTCGTGGCGGCGATTGCCGCCGCCTGCGGGACGCCGGCACCGGTGCGCTCGGGCCCAGGGGCGTCATGGTCGTTGCCGCGTGACCGCGCCGCGCGCATCATGCTCGGTTGCGTCGTCGCCTGCGTGATGGCGACGACCGCCTCCGTCATCGGTCGCGACGCGGCCGTGCTGCAGACCGGGCCGCTCGACACCGACAGCATTCACTACCACCTGACGCAGGCCGCGCACATGGTGCAGACCCACAGTGATGTTCACCAGCATCACGCGGCGTCGTCGGACGGGACGGTCTACTACCCGTACGACGCGGAGCTGCTCGACGCCGTCGCGATGCTCGGGCCGCAGCCGGACATCGTGGTGTTCGGGCTGAACCTGCTGTTCGGCTGGCTCGCGTTGCTGGCCTGTTGGGTCATCGGTGCGCGATGGTCGGCCGGCGCACCCGCGCTGGCGGCGGGTGCAGCCGTGATCGCGCTTCCGCTCGTGTCACAGGCCAGCACCGGTCCGGGGCTCAACGACCTGCCCTCGATGGCGTTCGTCCTTTCCGCGGTCGCCTGCCTCGCCGTCGCGGGCGTGCCGAGAGCTGAGCAGCCGAGGGGCCGCTGGCTCGCGCAAGTCGCGGTGGCGGGACTCGCGTTGGGTCTTGCGGCGGGTACCAAGCTCAACGCCCTCCCGATGGCCGTGTTCATCGCGCTCGCCGTCGTCGTCGTCGCCTCGGGCGACCGGGGACGTGCGGCCCTTGCCTTGTTCGCGCCGGCGTTTCTCGCGGGCGGGTTCTGGTACGTGCGCAACTGGGTGATCGTCGGATCACCGATTCCGGATCTCGACCTCACCGTCGGCGGCCACGGCTTCCATGTCGTGCCCTATCCGGAAGTGAAGCCCTACGCCTTCGCGGTCTCGCACTATCTCGGCGACTGGTCAGTGATCCGGCACTGGTTCGTGCCCGGGCTGCACGCGGTCTGGACCGGACTGTGGCCCGTGGTGGGTCTGCTGTTCGTGGCCGGCGTGGTGCTCGCGGTCGCGACGGAGCGGGCGACGTTCCGCCGGTTGCTCGGGGTCGGCGTCGTGCTGGCCGTCATCGCGTATGTCGTCACGCCGACCACCGCGATCGGCAGGGAAGGCCAACCGCTCCTGTTCGGCACCAACACGCGTTACGTCCTGCCCACGCTGATGGTGGGCCTGGTGCTGCTCGCGTCCGCCTCGGTGTTGCGACGGTTCGCTGCCGGACTCACGGTGCTGTTCACGGCGCTGGTGGTGGGCCTGCTGGGACTCGAGGACCTTCCCCAAGACGTCCGGTACGGCGCGGGGGTTGCCGGCGCGTTCGTGGTCGCCGTCGTCGTGGGGTGGTTCGCCGTCTCGCGATCGGCCGGAACGTCTCGGGCCGCGCGGTCGATGATGGCCCTGAGCCTCGTGGTGGTCGGTGTCGCCGGTGGCGCCGTCGTACAGCGCGACTATCTGCGTCACCGCTACACCGGCACTGCGGATCTCGAGCGGCTGTTCGGGGTGGTCGGCGGCTACGAGCATCAGCGCATCGGCGTGGTGGGTCACGGGCTCGAGTACGGCTTCTTCGGGCCGCGATTGCGAAACTCGGTGAACTATGTCGGGGTCACCGCGGCATGGCACGCCTTCGACCTGCCGAAGACGTGCCCGGCGCTCCTGTCCACGTTGATGCGCCTGAACGACGACTACGTGGTCGTCGAACCGCTGGCGGTCGAGCACACCGACCGCGTCGATCGATGGCTGGCCCGGATGCCCGGCGTGCGGGTGGTCTTCGCCAACCCGGCCGGCACGGTCTACGAGATGCCGGAGCCGCTTGATTCCCGCGGCTGCGAGATACCGGGCAGCAACGGCGGCAGCGAGTAGGTCGGCGTCGGCGTCTCGGTCTCCGGCGGGCTGTCGGTCGGCGTCGCGGTGGGTGACGGGCAGGTGGTGTCGACCGGCGCCGGCGTCGGGGTCGCGGTCGAGCCGCTGCCGGGCGTCGGGGAGGACGTCGGTGTCGGCGCGCCGGAGTCGCTCGGAGTCGGCGTTGCAGTGGGTACGGCGTCGGCCGGGTTCGGGGTCGGTGTGACGCAGGTCTTCGGAGGGCGGTGATTGCCCTGACCGTTGCCGTCGCCGCCCGGCTGGGTGACGCCGTGGGTAGTGCCCGGTGACTGCGTGTGCGGGTGATGCGGCTTCTTGGTGTGGTGCTGGGTCGGCGTTGAGGTGACCAGTGGGGTCACCTGCTGCCGGTCGTGGTGGCCGGTCGCGGCCAGCCCTACGGCGCTGCCGGCAACGAGGACCATCGCACACGCGCTGCCGACGGTGTATGCAATGCGGCGCTGGTGTCGCAGCTGCTGACCGCGCCGCACCACCCCGGGCAGCAGGTCGTTGCCGAACGCCGGCGGCGCCGGGTCGTCGAGACCGTCGAACATGCCGCCCGGGTTCAGGTCGCTCATGCCACCAGCTCCTGCTTGAGGGCGGCGAGACCCCGGCTCGAGTGCGTCTTGACCGAGCCGACCGAGCAGCCCATCACGTCCGCGGTCTGCGCCTCGGACAGATCGCCGAGGTAGCGCAGCACGACGCTCTCCCGCTGCCGCTTCGGCAGCTTGGCGAGCGCGGCGTACAGGTCGAGCCGGTCATCAGTCGACGCGCCGGACGGGGTGCCCTGGTCGGCAGCGATTCGTTCGTTGCGCTTCACCGCGCGCGCCCGGCTGCGCAGCAGGTCGAGGGCGAGGTTGCTGGCGACCCGGACGCACCAGGGCTCGGCATGGTCGCGTACCGAGGACCAGCGGCTGTACACGCGGGCGCAGGCTTCCTGCGCCACGTCCTCGGCTTCGGAGCGGTCACCGAGCAGCCGGTACGCGACGCGGTAGGCGTCGCGGACGAGCACGGGGAACACCTCCTCGAAGGACGGAGTGGCGACGGCTGTGGCCGCGTCACCTTCTTCGAAGGTCATGACCAGTCCTCGAAGGTCACGACCGCCTCCGTCCATTGCTCAACGTCCCACCTGGGTGCCGGGTTGACAGTCAACCGCACCCGATTCGCCCGAAGTGGCACACGACGTGGGCGCGGGTCTGCGGCGCGCACGCTCAACGGCCGGCGCGGGAGCCGGTGCGGTGCGCCAGTCGTGTGCTGCTTCGGGGTCAGTCTTCGATGGCGAAGCCGGAGCCGACCTCTGCCAGGGCCGGTTCTTCGCGCGCTCGCGCCGCGCTCTCGACGGTGTCGGCGCCGCGCAGGGCCGAGCACACCGCCCCGATCACGCTGATCCCGGCGGCCATGAGGAACGCGAGGTGCAGCCCGTGCCCGAACGGGCCGGTGATCAGGTTGGGGAAGAAGCTGCGTCCGGTCAGGTAGTGGTAGTGCGCCGCGCTCACGTGGGCGGCCGCCGGCGACCCGATCAGCTGCTGGATCGGGTTGTAGCCGAGGAACGCGGCGAACAGCGTGCCGATCGGGGGCAGGTGGGCGATCGAGTGCGCCTGGCCGGCCGGCATGCCCTGCGCGACCAGGCCGTGCTGCAGCGTGTCCGGCAGCCGGGAGGCGAGCCCGAGGGTGATCACGGTGAAGAAGACGCCGATCGACAGGACCTGCGCACTGTTCTGGAACGTCTGGAGCATGCCGGCGCCGGCGCCGCGCTGGTCGGCCGGCAGCGAGTTCATGACGCTCGCGACGTTCGGTGCGAAGAACAAGCCCAGGGCCAGGCCCATCAGCAGCAGGAGCAGCCCGAACCAGATGTAGGTGAAGTTCATCGGCATGAGATCGAAGAGCAGGAAGCACACCGCGGACAGGGCCATGCCCGCGGTCGCGAAGGGCCGCGCGCCGAGGCGGTCGGTGAGCCGGCCCGACACCGGTCCCGCGATGAGGAACCCGATGGTCAGCGGGATCATGTAGATGCCCGCCCACAACGGCGTCTCCTCGAACGAGTAGCCGTGCTGCGGCAGCCAGATTCCTTGCAGCCAGATGATCAGCGTGAACATCAGCCCGCCGCGGGACAGCCCGGCGAGCAGACCGGTGATGTTGCCCATGGTGAACGTCCGGCTTCGGAACAGGTACAACCGGAACATCGGGTCGTTCACCCGGCGCTCCACCAGGAGGAACACGGCGAGGATCGCCAGGCCGCCGAAGCCGCAAGCGAGCACCAGCGGCTTCGTCCAGCCCATCGTGTGCCCGCCGTACGGCTCGAGTCCGTAGACGATCGCGAGCAGGACGCCGACGAGGCCGGCGGCGAACAGCAGGTTGCCGATCCAGTCGATCTTGGCGGGGGTCCGGACGCCGTTGTCGTTCAGCTTGAAGTACGACCAGAGCGTCCCGAACAACCCGAGCGGCACCGACACGATGAACACGAGCCGCCACGCGACGGGCGCGAGCAGGCCACCGAGGATCAGCCCGATGAACGAGCCGCTGATCGCGGCGACGCCGTTGATCGACAGCGCGAGTCCGCGCTCGTTCTCGGGGAAGGCGTCGGTCACGATGGCCGACGCGTTGGCGAGCACGCAGGCTCCGCCCAGGCCCTGACCGAGCCGCATCAGCACGATCCACAGCGCGCCGTGGGTGCCGTGCATCCAGGTGATCGACAGCAGGATCGAGAAGCCGGTGAAGACCGCGAAGCCGAGGTTGAACATGCGCACCCGGCCGTAGATGTCACCGATCCGGCCGAGGCTCACGACCAGCACGCTGGTGACGAGCAGGAAGCCCATCAGGATCCAGAGGAAGTACGGCGTGTTTCCGGGCGAGAGGGGATTGAGGTCGATACCGCGGAAGATGTCCGGCAGCGCGATCATCAGGATCGAGCTGTTGACCGTCGCCATGAGGATGCCCAGCGTCGTGTTCGAAAGCGCGATCCACTTGTAGTGAACTCGGGCCTGACGGGGTGGGCGGGCGGCTGCCGCGTTGGACACGCGCTTCCTTCGATCGTGGCAAGTACTTAGCCTGTGCAACTAATCTTCGCACAACCTTATGCCACGGTCGTCGCTACCGATTCGCGTGGCCACCCCCGGGTTGCGTAGTCTTGCCCGCATGGCAGCTCAGCACACGCCGCGGGTGAGCCCCGTGCTGTGGAGCCGGCGCGCGGTCGACCTGTGCCGCGTGGCCACCTGCCTCTGTTTCGGCTGACGTTTCCGTCACTGCCGAGTTCGCCGCCGTTCACTCCTGCGCGCCGTCTCGGGTGACTTCCCCGCCAGACCTCTTCGTGAGTGAACCGAGTCGCGCCCGCGCGACGTCCCGATTTTTGAACAAGTAGCAAGGAGACAGATAGATGGCTCGCAACGACGTACTCGTCGACGCGGACTGGGTCGAAGCGCATCTCGACGACCCGAAGGTTGTCCTGGTCGAGGTTGACGAGGACACCGCCGCGTACGACAAGAACCACATCAAGAACGCGGTCCGCATCGACTGGAAGCGCGATCTGCAGGACCCCCTCGTCCGTGACTTCGTCAACAAGGAGAAGTTCGAGGCGCTGCTGTCCGAGCGCGGCATCGCGAACGACGACACCGTCGTGCTGTATGGCGGCAACAACAACTGGTTCGCGTCCTACGCCTACTGGTACTTCAAGGTCTACGGCCACGACAACGTCAAGCTCCTGGACGGCGGCCGCAAGAAGTGGGAGCTCGACAGCCGTGAGCTGGTCGCCGAGGTGCCGAGCCGGCCCAAGACGACCTACCAGGCGAAGGACGCTGACAACGACATTCGCGCCTTCCGCGACGAGGTCGTTGCCTCCATCGGCGTGAAGAACCTGATCGACGTCCGCTCGCCGGACGAGTTCTCCGGCAAGCTGCTCGCGCCGGCGCACCTGCCGCAGGAGCAGTCGCAGCGCGCCGGTCACGTCGCGAGCGCGGTGAACATCCCGTGGAGCAAGGCGGCCAACGAGGACGGCACCTTCCGCTCCGACGACGAGCTGAAGAAGCTGTACGCCGACGAGGGCGTCGACTTCGGCAAGGACACCATCGCCTACTGCCGGATCGGCGAGCGCAGCGCGCACACCTGGTTCGTGTTCCACGAGCTGTTCGATCTCGACAACGTCAAGAACTACGACGGGTCGTGGACCGAGTACGGCTCGCTGGTCGGCGTTCCGATCGAGAAGGACGTCTGAGCATGTGCGGAGCTCCTGACCAGGCAACGATCAGCCGCGACGGCATCCCGACCGGGGAGACCGTCGTACAGGGCCTCGTCTACAACGGCGACTCGCCCGTATCGGGCGGCTACGTCCGCTTGCTGGACGGCACCGGCGAGTTCACGGCCGAGGTCGTGACGTCGGCCACCGGCCAGTTCCGGTTCTTCGCGCGGCCGGGTTCGTGGACCGTGCGAGTCATTCCGGGCGGTGGCCACAGCGGTGGCGACGCGAAGGTCGATGTGGCCGCGGGTGAGATCAGCGAAGTGCGGATCTCGGTGTAGCTCTACGCCTGTCGACAGAGGGGCTGCTCGCGGTTTGCGAGCGGCCCCTCTGTCGTGTCGGTCAGAATGGGGGCGTGACCGAGGACCGGGTGGCGCCTGCGGCGAGCCCGTTGACGGTGCTCGTCGCGGAGGCACAGGACCATTCGGCGGCCCGTCCGTCGCTGTTCGCATCGCTGATCCGGTTCGGCGTCACGGGGGCCGCAAGCCTCGGCGCTGACTTCGCCATGTTGTACGGGCTGCACAAGGGGGCGGGTGTCGGGCTCAGCCTCGCCACCGTGCTCGGCCTGGTAGCGGCGGTGATCGTGAACTACACGCTGAACCGGAACTGGACGTTCCAGGCCCGGGCGGGCCACGGCAGCACGCTGGGACCGTACGCGTTCATGGTCGGCGTGAATGTCGTGACGACGCTGGTCATCGTCGACGGCTTGACGAACGCCGGCCTCTACTTCCTGTGGAGCAAGGTCGTCGCGGTGGCCTTCAACGCATCACTCAACTTCACCTCGTCGCGCTACTGGATCTTCAAGCGCTAGCGGGGCTGCATTCTGATCCCGGCGTCAAGGCGGACGGACTCGGCGTTGAAGTAGCTGTTGCGCAGCATCTCCAGCGCGAGCGTCGCGTACTCCTCGGCGTACCCGAGCCGCTTCGGGAACAGCACCTGCTTGCCGAGGTTCGCCTTGAACGCCTCCGACTCCGGGCCCTCGCCGTAGATCGGCGTGTCGATCAGCCCGGGCAGGATCGTGTTGACCCGTACGCCGATCGCCGACAGGTCACGAGCAACCGGGAGCGTCATGCCGACCACGCCGCCCTTGGACGACGAGTACGCCGCCTGGCCGATCTGGCCGTCCTCCGCCGCGACGGAGGCGGTGAGCACGATCGCGCCACGCTGACCGTCCTCGTCGGGGTCGGTGCGGCTCATCGCGGTGGCCGCGATCCGCACGCAGTCGAACGTCCCGATCAGGTTCACGGCGAGCACGAACTTGTAGGTGTCGAGGTTGAACGCCGAGCTGTACTCGCCGTCCTTGCCGACGGTGCGCTGCGCGGAGCCGATGCCCGCGCAGCAGACCAGCGACCGCAGCGGCGCCATGCCCGCGGCGGTGTCGACCGCCTCGATGATCTGCTCGGTGTTCGTCACGTCCGTGTGGACGTAGACGCCACCGATCTCCTTCGCGAGGGCCTCGCCCTTGTCGTCCTGCAAGTCCGCGACCACAACGCCGACACCCTGCTGCGCGAGCAGCCTGCATGTCGCGGCGCCAAGCCCAGAAGCGCCACCGGTGACCACTGCCGACGTCGAGTTCAGATCCATGTCCAGAAACCTATCGGGTGGCACAGAGCCGTCGATCACTAGCCTTTTCGTCGTGCCCGGGCGCCGCCGTCACCTCTTGGAGGATCGTGCCGGTCCGGTTGCGTCAGCGATTGCCGTCACCGTCCTCGTCGCACTCGGCGCACTGATCGCCAACCGCAACGGTGGCGGTTCGCCGGTCTCGATCCCCCCGCCCGGCCCGGCGCAGACCATTCCGGCCGGCAAGTCGCTCGATCCGGTGCAGCTGCTCAAGGGCGACACCAGCAGCTTCAACACCACGACCGGCGGGTGGTCCGCCGAGGACGCGACGATCCGGGTCGCCCACCGCGCCCGGCAAGGGGCCGGTGCGCTGTCCGCGACGCCGTCCGCGGGCGGAGCCATGACCTTGTGGTCACCGATCGAGAAGGCCAAGGGCGGCGCCCGCTACGTCGGCGAGGCCTACCTGCGGAGTTCGTCGGCATCCGCGCCCGGGCGGCTCGAGCTTCGGTTCCTCGACGCGTCCGGTGCGGTCACCGACACCGAGCTGAGCGAGGCGGCGGAAGGCGCCACGAGTGACTGGGGCCTGCTACCCGTCGTCGCCGGCATCTCGCCCAAGGGCACGGCGCACGTGCAGCTCGGGATCAGCTTCTCCTCGGCCGGCTCCTCGCAGCTGCTCGACGACGCGACGCTCGCCGAGACACCGGGTGGCCACGCCGACGTCGAGGGACCGCTCACCACGCAGGGCAATCAGATCCTCGACGGCAACGGCGACCCGGTGACGTTGCGCGGGTTGCAACGGTTCGGCCTCGAAGGCGGTACGCAGAACCCGTTGCCCACCGAGGCGGAGATCCAGCAGCTGTCGTCGTGGGGAGCCAACGAGGTCCGCATCTCCCTCGGCGAGCAGAAGTGGCTGCGCGACTCGTGCGCCTACGAGTCCGACTACCCCGAGGTCGTCGACCGCGTCGTGAAGTGGGTCACCGACCGCGGCATGGTCGCCCTGATCAACCTGCACTTCCTGTCGGTCACCAAGTGCGGCACGGCCGGACTGGTCCCGATGGCCGATTCGCCCGGCGCGATCACCTTCTGGCAACAGGTCGCGACGCGGTACAAGGACAACCCGCTCGTCGCCTTCGATCTGTTCAACGAGCCGTACGGCATCTCGCCGGCGACCTGGCTCACCGGCGGCGACTACGACTTCGATGGTCACAACGTCGCTTCGGCCGGCATGGCGCAGCTGTACCAGACCGTGCGCGGCACCGGCGCCGAGAACCTCGTGGTGGTGAGCGGGTTGAAGTACGCGAGCCTGCCCCCGGCCCAGGCGCTCGTGGGAACCAACATCGTGTACGGCGAGCACGTGTACACGTGCACAGATGCGCCACCGCCGCAGTGCACGAAGCCGAATCCGTACGACCCGTCCTCGCTGTTCGACGCGTGGGACCGCTTCGCCGAGACCCACCCGGTGATGGTGACGGAGTTCGGCTGGCCGAATGGCGACAGCGGCACGTACAACGCGAACGTGGTCGCCGACGCCGAGCAGAAGCACCGCAGCTGGAGCGGCTTCGCCTGGGACGGCGGCACCGGTGGCCTGTTCACCCTCGTGCAAGCCCACCCGGCGTCCGACGGCACGACGATCGAGCCCAACGCGAGCGGTATGGCGCTGGTCGCGGGCTTCGCCTTGAACTGGCCTGCGCACTCCTCATGAGGGTGTTGATCGTCCACGACGAGCCGGTCGACGGCGGGTACGGCGCGGAGGCCTACATCCGTCGGCTCGTCGAAGGGCTCCGCGATGCGGGCGACACCGTCGAGCTGCTCGCCGGCGAGCGACAGCACCACGGCATCACGAAGGCACTGGACCTGTGGGATCCGGTCGCCCGGGACCTCGTCGAAGAACGCGCGAAGAGCTTCCGGCCGGATGTGGTCCACTTCCACAACATCGCCCGCGAGCTGTCAGCAAGCGTGTTGAGCGCAGCCCGACACGTGCCGGCGGTGATGACGTTCCACGACCTTCGGCTGTTCGGTGCGACGGAGCACTCCTGGCTCAGTGCGCGCGGTCGCGTCGAACGGGCCGGTGCGCGCCGGATCAGGTCGGCCGCCCGTTCCCGATTGGCAGTCGCGGTCGGGGTGACCGATCGCGTCTGCGACGCGCTCCGCGCCGACGGCTTCGCACAAGTGTCGACCGTGCGGGTGCCGGCTGCGGACCCGGTGGGCGTACTCGTTCCTGCGCAACAGTGCCGAGATGTGGTGGTCGCCGGGCGACTCGCAGCGGACAAGGGCATCGACATCGCCATCGACGCGTTCGACGCCGCATCCGACGGGATCGAAGCCACCCGCCTGCTGATCGCGGGCGACGGTCCGCAACGTGACGCGCTCGAGCGGCGGGCTCGCCGGCTCGGCAGCCGCGTCTCATTCCTCGGCTGGCTGAACGAGGACGAGCTGTCCGGCCTGCTCGGCCGCAGCCGCGTCGTCATCGTTGCGTCGCAGACCCGCAGGCGACCGGAGGGATCCTCGCTGTCGGCGGTCGAGGCCGCGATGCACGGGCGCCCGGTGATCGCGTCGTCAGATCCGGCGGTCAGCGAGGTCGTGACCGGCCTCGAGGGAGGCCTCGTCGTACCAGGTGACACGGCGAACATCGACGGTTTCACCGACGCACTGCGTCAGCTGTTGACCGACGATGCCTTGGCCGGCGAGCTGGCGACGTCCGGTCGGTCCAACGCCGTACGGCTTCACTCGATCCCGGCAGTGGCCGCCGCGACCCGCGCGGTGTACCAGGCTGCGGTAGACGGGCGCTCCAGCTGATGCGCGCTCCGTTGTCTGTTGTCGTCCCCACGCGGGATCGCGTCGGTCTGCTCGAGCGCTGCCTCGCGGCGCTGCGCGCCGAGCTGACCGAATCCGACGAGATCCTGGTCGTCGACTCGGCCTCGGGAGATGCCGCCGCGGTTGCGGCAGCGGCGCATGAGGCCGGAGCGACGCTCGTCAGATGCGATCGGGCGGGCGCCAGCCTGGCCCGCAACGCCGGTTGGCGGGCGGCGCGGAACGATCTCGTGGCCTTCGTCGACGACGACGTACGGGTGCTTCCGAACTGGTCGACTGGATTGGTCAACGCTTTTGACGATCCGGACGTTGTATTCGTGACCGGGCGCGTCGTCGTGCCAGCCGATCAGCAGGCGGCGGAGCGTCCGGTGGCGATCACGAGTCGCACCGAGCGGGAGGTGTTGCATGCGGGCCTGTCCGGCGATCTGGGGGCAAGCGCGAACCTCGCCGTACGCCGAGCGGCGCTGGCAGCCGTCGGCGGCTTCGACGAGACGCTCGGGCCCGGTTCGTGGGCGGCCGCGGCCGAGGATCTCGATCTGTTCGACCGCCTGTTCCGGGCCGGCTACACGGGCAGCTTCGAGCCCCACGCCGCCGCCGAGCACGACCAGTGGCGGACCAGGCCACAACTCATCCGCCTGGACTGGCGTTATGGCAAAGGCATGGGTGTCCGGCTCGCGCGGCTCGCTCGTTGGGACCGGCCGCGAGCTCGGCGACTGTTCCGCGAGGCGGTCATCGAACAGGGGGTTCGTCCGGTGTTAGATGACTTGCGGCACGGTTACGAGTTCGGGGCGCTCACCGTTGCGACCCGTACCCTGGCTACCGTGCTCGGCGTGGCTGTGGGCTCGGTCCGAGCGTGGACCAGCGTGCGAGCGAGAGGTTTGACCAAGTGAAGCTGGCGCTCTACCACCCGTGGATCTACGTCACGGGAGGTATCGAACGCACCCTCCTCAACATCGCCAGCCGCAGCCGCCACGACTGGACGCTCTACACCCATCACTACGACTCGGCGAGCACCTTCCCGGGGCTGCGCGACGCCCGCATCGTGGTCCTCGACCCGCAGGTCTCGGTACGACGAGCGCTTCCGGCTCTCGCCCAGGCGGCGTACCGGATCAGTCGTACCGAGCTTCCGCTGCGCGACGAGCAGGGTCTGCTGGTGTCGTCGGAAGGCCTGGGCGACTTCATCCTGTCGCGCAACGAGGTCCCGACGGTCTGCTACTGCCACACGCCGCTGAAGATCTTGCACGACCCGGTCACGCGGGCCGCGCTGCGCTCGCGCAGCTTCCGCAAGTACGCCGCGCTGCGCACGCTGGCGCCCGGCTTCAACGCCGTTGACCGGCGGATGTGGAAGAAGTACCAGTACGTGCTCGCGAACAGCCAGGAGACCGCGCACCGCATCGAGCGCGCCGGGCTGCCCGCGGAGGAGATCGAGGTCCTGCACCCGGGCGTCGACCTCGACCAGTTCACGCTCCATCCAACTTTGCCCCGCGAACGGTTCTTCCTGGTCGCGGGACGGATCATGTGGGAGAAGCGGATCGAGCTGGCGATCCAGGCGCTGCGCGTCGCGCGCCAGAACGGCGCCGACGCCTCGCTCGTCATCGCCGGCGGCGTCGACAGCAAGAGCCGCCCGTATCTGGAGACGCTGCGCCAGCACGCCGCCGGACTTCCGGTGGAGTTCCTCATCCACCCGAGCGACGAAGAGCTCGCTGCGCTCTACGCACGCTGCATGGCAGTCGTCTTCACCGCGCCCAACGAGGACTGGGGGATCGTGCCGCTCGAGGCGATGGCTTCGGGTGCACCGGTGCTCGCGGTCGACGCGGGTGGCCCGCGCGAGAGCGTGATCCACAACGTGACGGGATGGTTGCTGCCACCGACGCCGTGGGCGTTCGCCGAGCAGATGAAGATCGTCGCCGACGACGGGCCGAACGGTCGCCTCGTCTCGCGCCGCGCGACCCGCCGCCGGGCGCAGCAGTTCGCGGCGGACACCTTCGTTCAGCGGCTGGACGACGTGATGGAAGAGGTTGTGCTCAGCGGTTCGGTCGAGCGTCAGATCCTGCCGGCAACGAAGCTGCCAGTTCAGCCCCGACAGATTGCCAAGACCGCGTCGGAGGACTCGGGCGCGTAAGCGTCCCGCTCAGTCCCTCCCGCAACGCCGCTGCCCAACCTTCGGCATCTTCTGGCGCGACCAGTCGCGCCGAGGACCCCGCGGTGCTCTCACGCAACGCCGGGATGTCGCTGACGATCGCCGGCGTCCCACAGGCCATCGCCTCCAGCGGTGGCAGCCCGAAGCCCTCGTAGCGACTCGGATACAGCAGCGCCTTCGCGCCGGTCAGCAGGGCAACGAGATCCGGGTCGGAGGCATGCCCGACGATCTTGATCCGCTCACCGCTCGGGCGCGGAACCGGAGCGAAGGTCGGATGCCCGCTGCCCACGAGAACCAGGTCGTGCGGAAGCTCACCGACCGTGCGCTCGTGTGCCGCGACCGCGGTCGCGACGTCCTTGCGCGGGTCGGCCCAGCCGACCATCACGACGTACTCCGCATCGAGGCCGAGTGAGGCCCGAAGCCGCTCGACGTCAGCGGACGGTGCCGGCGCGAACCGCCCGTCGACGGCGGGGGACACCACCGTGATCCGCTCTTCCCCGACGCCGTGGGCCACGAGCTCGGAGCGCACCGCGCGGGAGACGGTGATGACGTGCTTCGCGCGGCGAGCGCTCGTGAGGACGCTGTGGGCGTAGAGCCGCATCGAGCCGGCGAACCATTCCGGGCCGACCGTCGCGGCGAGGTCGTGCACGACGACGATCCCGGGGCGGGCGAGTGGCGCCGTGTTCGTCAGTGACCAGATCGTGTGCCGCGCAGCCGCGGCGGGAAGGATGACCTGCTCCCACAGCCGGCCGCCGAGCCGGCCGCCGGGGACCCGAAGGGCGCGGTCGGCCAGCGGGTCGTCGACCCGGCCCGGCGTCCACACCTCGAGATCGACGCCGGCTTCCTTCGCGGCGGCGACGAATCCGCGGGCGACGCGGTGCAGCCCGGTCGCCCGGCCGCTGAGGAAGCGGCCGTCGACGACGAGGCTCACCGCGGTCCGAGCCGGCCGTCGACGATCGGCATCCGAGCTGCCCTGGCCCGGCCGACCGCGATGCCGGCGGCCCGCGCGATGTTGACGGCAACGCCGAACTCGTACCCGCTCCTGGCATCGGCGGCGATGAGCTTCGCGGTGTGGCGCAGGCTGCCGGCCGCGAATCGCCGCGCCGCCTGGTGCCCGCCCATCCGGCCGACCTTGGAGCGCAACGCGCCGGCGCCGACGCCGTACCCGTACGACGCCCGGAGCGCGCCGCTGCGTCCTCGCCACTGCATGTGCGACACGACGGCCTGCGGGTCGAAGTGTCCGATCCACCCTTCGCGCAGTGCACGCCACATCAGATCGGTGTCCTCGGCGCTGCGCAGCGTTGCGCCGACGCCGAGCTGCTCGTCGAAGCCGCCGAGTGCCTCCCAGCAGCCGCGCGCGATCGCGAGGTTGGCGCCATGGCCGATGTAGCTCGCATCGTCGCCGCCCGCGTAGCGGCGGGGTATCGCGCCGAGCATGACCGAGACCGGTTGGCCGTCGCCGTCGGCGACGACGCGTCCGGTGACGAACCCGATGCGTTCGCCTTCCGCCGCCGACTTCGTGAACCGGGCGCGGATGGCCTGTGACCAGTCGGTGCGTGGCATGCAGTCGTCGTCGGTGAACGCGACGATGCCGGCCGTCGTCTCGCGCATCGCCGCGTTGCGTGCCTTCGCCAGACCCGGCTCGTCGACGCGGATCGTCCGCAGGCCGAACTCGGCGGCGACTGACGCGGTGGCCGGCGTCACGGAGGCGGAGTCGACGACGAGCACTTCGTCGGCCGGTTGCTCGAGCACGGAACGCAGGCAGTCACGCAACCGCTGCGGCCGGTCGCGGCTGCACACCGCGATCGCCAGACCCATGCCCACCTGCTCATTCTCACCGACCAACCCTCGGTGATCTTGACGTTATGTGCCCATCACGGCCGCTGATGGGCACATAACGTCAAGATCACGGGGGTTGGAGCGGGGGGAGGTAGCGTCCGAGCGTGCGGGTCGTGGTCGTCAGCGCCTGGGAGCCCTGGCGCACCACCGATGGCGCCGCCTTCATCCTCGACCACCAGCTGCGCGAGCTCGCGGGTCGGCATGAGCTGACGATCCTCGCTGCCGGCGCTCCTGCAGCCGAGGTGCGCGAGCTGTCCGACGTGGCAGGCCGGTACGGCGGAGCGCGCCTCAGGTGGTTCGGTGCTCCGATCTCGCCGTGGGCGGACTACGTCATGCGGATCGGCTGGTCGGCACGCACCGGCGAGCCGGCGCACGTCCGGTTCGTCGAGCGGCCCGAGCTGCTGATGGCGTTCGACGACGCGATCGAAGCCGGCGTCGACGTCGTCCACCTGCACGGCTGGGGGACGGCGCAGCTCGCCGCACGCGCGTCGGGTGTCCCCGCCGTACACGTCGCGATCGACCCGTGGACGGCCAACCTTGCCAATCGCCGCGTGACCGGCTTGCGCGCGCCGTTCGACCGCCGGCAGCTGGAGCGAGTCGCCGCCCATGAGCTTCGGCACTACCCCGCCAACCGCATCGTGGTCGTGGTGACCGAGCAGGACGCCGAGGTGGTCCGGCGGGCGGCGCCGCAGGCGACGGTCGAGGTCGTGCCCAACGGTGTCGACCCCGGGCCCGAGCCGCCACCGGTGACTGCCGCACCACCGGTGCTCGGCTTCCACGGCGTCTTCGACAGCCGGGCGAACGTCGATGCCGCAACCCATCTGGTGCGCGACATCTGGCCGCGGGTGCGTGAGGAGGTCCCCGCGGCAACGGTGCTGCTCGTGGGTCGGCGCCCGAACCGAGAGGTACGCCGGCTCGCCGGCGACGGAGTGGAGCTTCGCGCCGACGTGACGGACATCCGGCAGGAGCTGTTGCGCATGTCGGTGCACGTCGACTGGATGACGTCGGGGGCCGGCATCAAGAACAAGGTGCTGGAGGCAATGGCGGCTGGCCGACCGGTGGTCGCGTCGGAAGCCGGTGCGCGCGGGATCGGGTCCGGGCAAGGGCTGCTGATGGCCGCAGACACCAAGATCGCGGCGGCCCGGATCGTGCGGCTCCTGCGCAACCAGGCGGATCTGGCGGCGGCCGGTGCGACCGCCCGTGCCCGCGTGGTGAACGACTTCAGCTGGGCGGGCAACGCGGCGCAGATCGAAGCGCTCTGGCGCCGCGTGGCGAGAGTGGCGTCGCCGTGAAGATCGAGGTGGTCACCTATCACCTGCCGCACCCCGACGGCACCGCCACCGGACGCCACGTCTTCGCGATCTGGGACGCGGTCCGCGGGATGGGTCACGACGTCTCGGCGTGGTGCTGGGGCCGGGCACCGGAAGGACTCGAGCCGCCGACCTGGGTCCGCTGCTCGCCGTTTCACGACCCCGGCGGCTGGCGGCGAAAGCCCGCGACGCTGCTGCACCCGCGCGGCGGGCTGGCGTCGGTCGGATGGGAGCCGGACCCGGATGCGGTCGCGTGGGCGGAGGAGCCGGAGTCGTACGCCGCGGTGGCCCGCGCCGAGCGGCGCGGCGTGACGATCTACCACTCCGAGGTGCTCGACGCTGTGGCGCTACGCCGACCGAGGCCGGAGGTGCTCCAGTCGGTCAGGGCCGAGCGTCACGTCGTACGACGTGCCGGAGTGGCGATCGCGTTCTCCCCGCGCGTCGCACGGGTCACCGGGGTGAAGCACCTGTGCCCGGTCACGCTGCCGATCCCGGCTGAGCCGCTCGACGTCGTCGAGGAGCCGGTCGCGGTGATGATCGCGGACTGGGCGTGGCCACCCAACCAGGCGGCGTTGCGTCGGCTGCTCGACCACTGGTCGATGGTGCGCGACGAGGTGCCCACGGCGCGGCTGCTCGTCGCGGGCCGCGGGTTGACCGACCCGATCGCGATCGACGGCGTCGAGGTGATGGGCGAGGTCGCCCAGGCACGCGATGCGCTGAGCCGCGCTGCGGTGCTCGCCTTTCCGTGCCCGCCGACGAGCGGTCCGAAGATGAAGGTGCTCGACGCGCTCGCATGGGGGCTACCGGTGGTGACGACGCTCGCCGGCGTGGAGGGCATCAAGCTCGCCGAGGGCACCGTCGCGGTCGCCGGCGAGAAGGACTACTTCGCGACGCTGGTCGAGGTGCTGAAGGACCCGCAACGCCGCTTGCTGATGGCCAAGGCAGGCCGGGCCGACGTACTGGCGAGCCACCGCCCAGAGCAGGCAGCAGCCGCCCGCCTGGCCCTGATCGACGCCCACCTCTAGCTCGAAGTGGCACACAGCTGTCGCCTGGCCACGCCGGTTTCGGATGGCGCTGTCCGGTTCTGACGGCTGTGCCGCCGATGTCGTGTGCTACTTCGAACGCGGGTCAGCCGAAGATCGGGGCGAAGCGGTACCTCACCGGGCCGCGATCCGGCGGTGCCAGGCCGCGCCGCCGTCGCAGCGGGAGCGGCGCGACGAACCCGATCGCTGCACCGAGCGCCGCGCCGGACGCGGGCGCGGTTCGCCAGATCGAGGCGCGCGCCGCGATCGGCGGTCCCTTGGCCTGAGTGTCGAAGTAGGCGAGGTAGGACGTCTGGTGCAGCGTGGCGGTCAGCTGTTCGTAGGCATGCAACGTCTGCTTCGACGTCGGGGACGAGATGCGCATCGTGCCGACACCCGCTGCGCCGTAGTCGTCGAGACACGAGATGTGTACGTCGGGCAGGGACGGCTCCATGTCGTTCGCCACCTGGCACACCGTCGCGATCAGCAGCCGTCCGGAGGTCACCGCGTCGTACTGGCCGGTGTTACGCAACGGGCTGACGGTCGAGAAGATTCGCTGCTGCGACACCGAGACCGGCGCGATCAGCAGCGCGACGAGGCCCGCGAGTGCGCCGGCCGCACTGAAGAACACGATCCGGCGGAAGGACCACTTGGGCATCAGGAGCGTGCCGAGCTCCGGTTCCTGCGTCGCGGTCGCCAAGGCGAGTAACAGCATCACGAGCTCGGCCGGCTGGCTCAGCAACAGCGCGTCCTCGAGCAGACCGCTGACGAGGAAGGCGACGACCCCGACGAAGCACGCGGCAACCACGCTTCGCCGGTAGGTGTCCGCCAGCAGCATTCCGCGGCCACTCTGCATCAGTGCCGTCACGCACATCACGATCAGGATCGCGGCGCCGACCGCACCGGTGTCGCCGTACGCGTACAGGTAGAAGTTGTCGGTCGTCGAGACGCCGATGGTCTGCAAGCCTCCGATGCCGAGACCCAGGTAGGAGTGATGGGAGACGGCGTCGAGGATCGGGGGCAGTCGCTGGAACCGCACGCCGACCGAACCGACGTCGGCGCTCACCGACAGGTGATGGCGGATGCCTGCGTCGAAGAAGTACAGCGCGGCAGACGCCAGGACGCCGGTCGAGGCCAGCATGATCGCGCGCCGCTGCAACAGCAGCATGGCGAGCAGGACGAAGACGACCGGTACGGCGGCCGCTGCGCTGCGGGCGTACGTCCAGTAGATCGCTCCCAGCGACAGGAGGATCAGCGGGCCGCCGGTGATCAGCCACTTGCGCATCCGCAGCGCGCTCATCGTGAGCAGCGGCAGCACCATGACCGCCAGCCAGGCATACGCGAGCGCGAACTCCGCACTCGACCGCACCCGGACGTGACCGTCGCGGGCCTCGAGCACGTGCGACGCGGTCGTCGACCCTGCCTCGCCGGCAAGGGTGAACACGTGCTGGCCGATCGACTGCTTCGACAGGTACTCCAAGACGGCGGCGACCGCCGAGACCGCGAACGTCACGATGATCACGCGAACCACGAACCGCGGGTTGTCGATCATGCGGCAGAAGGCGAGCGCGACGATGAAGAACCCGGCGACGAACGCCAGGTTGATCAGTCGCTGCAGCGCCACGGTCGGGATGCCGCTGGGCGGCGCGAAGGCGAGACCGTCAGCGACCCACGCGAGGACGAGCAACGCAAGGGCGAGATGGAACGGGGTGGCGGTGAAGAGCCTGCTGTGCCCGCCCTGCTTCGCCATGACCGCCAGCCGCACGGCCGCTGCGCCGATGAGGATGTGGTTGACCGTCGCGTACGACGTGAGCATGTGCGGCGCGACCAAGGTCGACGGCACGAGCATCATCGACGCGATCAGCAGCCCCAGGACGGCCTTCGGCCGGCTGTAGAGGCAGACGAATGCCGCGATTGCGGTCCCGCCGTCGATGAGAAGGACGCCCATGACGCTGCGCTATCCGGGTGGCGTCGTCACCAGCGGCGGCGAAGCAGGTCGGCGACGATCATGAACGCGGCCCCGACGACGACGAAGGCGACACCGGCCGAGACGAGCTGCTTCTTCGTCGACACCTTGACCTTGATGCCCGCCGACGGAGTGGTGACCTCGGTGAGCGTCACTCGCTGGACGGTCGGGATGCCGAGGTCCTTCTGCTGCCGCTTCACGTAGTCGATCAGCTCGGCGGTCGCCGCCTGCGCGATCGCGCTGGACTCCTGCGGATTGCGGCCCTGGGCAAACAGGTCGATCGTGAACGTGTCGGCGCCCATCAAGGTGTTGACCGCGCCCTCGACCTGAGCGGTGGTGAGGCGGTACTGGTCCTGCAGCTGGGTCGCGACCGGCGCCGCGATCACCGACGTCTGAACCAGGCCCGCGTAGTAGAAGCGAAGCCGCTGCAGCTTCGCGAGCGTCGCGTCGCCGGTGTCCTGCGCAACCGCGAACGGCTGGTCGATCAGCATGGTCGAGAAGCTGATGTAGTGCGTCGGCTTCGACCGCTGGTACAGCGCGGCGCCGGCACCGGCGAGTAGCGCCAGGACGAGGGCGAGGATGACCGTGAGCGCGCTGACCTCGATCGGAATGGTGACCTGGCGCGGGCGAGGGCCTGTCGCGTCGTCCGGCAGCACGCGGGCCACGCTACCGGGAGGGCGTGCGGTTTGTGCGTGTGGCACTCTGCGGCGGTGCGGGACAGCAGCGCGACGGCAAGCGAGGGTGGTTCGGGCCCGGTGACCGTCGTGGTACCCACCCGCGACCGGCCGCCTCAGCTCGCCGCGTGCCTCGAGTCCATCCGGGCCGCGCTGCGCGACGGCGACGAGCTGGTCGTGGTCGACAGCGCATCGCGCGACGCATCGGCGGTGGCAGCGGTCGCGAAGACCGCCGGGGCGCGGCTGGTCCGCTGCGAGCGGCCAGGGGTGAACCGGGCCCGCAACGCCGGATGGCGGGCGGGCGCACATCCTGTGGTCCTGTTCACCGACGACGACGTGGTGGTCGATGCCGGCTGGCGCGACGCACTCACCGCGGCGCTGACGGCAGACAGCCGTCTCGGCTTCGTCTCGGGCCGGATCCTGCCCCCGGCGGGCGAGACACCGTCGCGAGACATCGCGATCAAGCGCGACGACGTCCCGGAGCGGTACGACGAGTCGAGCGTGGGCAACCTCGGCCACGGTGCGAGCCTCGCCGTACCCCGCGGCGTGCTCGAGCAGCTCGGCGGCTGGGACGAGTCGCTGGGGGTGGGCGGCCGGTTCGGGTCATCGCCGGAGCACGACCTGTTCGACCGGTGTTTCGCTGCCGGGTTGACCGGTCGCTTCGAGCCGACGGCGCTGGCCTACCACGCACAGTGGCGCGGGCCGCGTCGCCTGCTGCTCCTCGACGCGCGCTACGGCTACGGGACCGGCGCCCGACTGGCGAAGCTGCTCCGGATCGACCGGCGCCGGGCGCGCCGCGTTGTCGCCGACTACCTCAAGAACGGGTTCAGCGAGCTCGGTCGTGAGCTTCGCGCGCGTCAGGGATACCCGGCACTCGGTACGTCGCTGCGGCTGCTCGCCATCCCGTTCGGCTTGCTGCGCGCCGCCATCGTCCCGGTTCGCGACGGTCATTACCGGACGCGCGGATGACCGAGCCGGAGCGAGCGCCACTGTCGGTCATCGTCCCGACCTGCGGCCGGCCGGACCTGCTCGATGGCGCGCTGTCGAGTCTGCGCGACTCGCTCGCCGACATCGACGAGCTCGTCGTCGTCGAGTCGGGGTCGGCGCAGCCCGAGCCGGTGTGGGCGGTCGCGCGACGGCACGGTGCGACGTTGCTGGTCGCGGACGCGCCGGGAGTGTCTAAGGCGCGCAACCTCGGCTGGCAGCAAGCCCGCCATGACCACGTCGCGTTCATCGACGACGACATCCGGGTGCAGCCCGGCTGGGCGAATGCGATGGCGGCCGGCCTCTCCGCGCACCCGGGGGCGGCGTTCGTGTCCGGCCGGATCGACCTGCCGGAGGGGCAGGGGACGCTGGCGCTCACCGTGAAGGACGACGACGACGTACAGGAGTTCGACCGCCGGTCCGGCGGCGTCATCGGTCACAGCGCGAACCTCGGCATGCATCGCGCCGTTCTCGCCGCGGTCGGCGGCTTCGACGAGATGATGGGGCCCGGATCGCGCTGGCCGGCGGGCGAAGACCCCGACCTGCTCGACCGCGTACTGGCAACCGGAGCGCACGGTTGGTACGCACCGGATGCGGCAGCGCACCACGAGCACTGGCGGCGGGTCCGCGAGTACGTCGTGCTGCAGCACGGCTACGGCATCGGGTCAGGCGCGCGGCTCGCGAAGCTCATCCGCACCGATCGGGCGCGGTTCCGTGTGGTGCTCGCGGACGACGTCTGGCGCTGGGGTGTCGCCTCCCTGTTTCGAGAGCTGTTCAAGCGCGACTGGCTGCGTGCGGCCGGTTCGTTGTTGCGGGTTCTCGGCATGGGACGTGGGCTGGTGACCGCGACCTTCGTGCCGGTCAGAAGCGGTCACTTCCGCGGGCGCGCCAGCAGCTCGTCGTAGAGGTCGTCCATGCGCGCTGCGCACGCGTTCACGTCCCAGGTGTTCGCCTGCTCGACGCCACCCGCGGCGAGCCGCTCGGCAAGTGCGCGATCCCGCAGCACCCGGATGATCCCGGCGGCCAGGGCTTCGGCGTCACCTTCCGGGACGAGCAGGCCGCTGTGGTCGTCCTTGACGTACTCCGGAATGCCGCCGTGCTGTGTCGAGACGACCGGCCGGCCGCTCGCGCCCGCCTCGAGATTCACGAGCAGCAGGCTTTCGCTGTCGCCGTCCGGTCCGGTGCGACTGGGCGTGACGACGAGGGTGGCGCGCGCGATGTGCTCGCGAACTTGCTCATGCCGTCGTGTCACGTCGGGCTCGTACCAATGGACCGCCGCGCGGCCCGTGTCGCGCAGGCTCGCCATCGGACCTTCGCCAAGGATGTGCAGCGAAGCCGCGGGCACTTCCTCCAGGACGAGCGGCCAGGCCTCCAGCAGCACGTCGATGCCCTTCTTGGCGACGAGCCGCCCGACGAACGCCACCACCGGCGGACCGTCGGGCAGTGGGGTCGGCGCGAAGAAGGAAGTGTCGACACCGCTCGGCAACACCCGGATGAGGTCTTCGGCGAAGCCCGCCGCCACCGCAGAGCCGGCGAGGAACTGCGAGGGGACGGTGACCGCGTCGACGGCGCCCACCACGCGGTCGTAGTGATGCGGCTGGGCGTGCACCAACCCGGTGACGTCGTGCCCGTGCAGCGACAGCAGCAGGGGCCGGTCGCCGATCATGCCGATGAGGTCGTTGACCTGGTGGCCGAAGTGGGCGTGGACGAGATCGATCCGGTACGCCGCAAGCAACGGGGCGAGCTGGACCCGTCGGATCCGATCCTTCCAACGCTGCGGAAGCCGGTAGGGGATGTCGTTGGTGTAGAGCGACACCCGCGGGCGATACGGAAACGCATCGAGACACACGAACCGGTCCCGGCTCACCACGAGCCCATGGTGGCGTGACCGGTTCACCTGCGCGGCAACGAAGCCCGCTGACAGCTCCAGCCAGCGCGGCAGGTAGTGCGCGACCCTGCTCACCCGTCCTCCACCCGCCCGCCAGCCATGTAACGAGCCGACTTCCGTCGGCGTTCCTACAGTCTCCTAGACAATGGACGGGTGGTGCTCTCGCCCGGCCGGGCTGCTCGGCTCGGGCTGCCGCTCGTCCTGATCGTCGGCGTCGTCTGGCCCGACGCGGCGCCCGGAGTGCGCATCGGCTGTGCGGTCGCCCTCGTCGCGGTCTGGGGCTGGGCGTACTCGCGCTACCGCCGTCGCGGCATCGCTGAGACGGCGCACGAGTGGGAGCTGCTGCGCACCGCCACTCCGCAGGTGTTCGCCCGGCACTACAACGAGTGCGTCCCGACGGTCGAGGAGGAGCTCGACCTCTGGAGCGACTATCACGGGCACCGCCACGAGATGCGTTACCGGATCGTGGGCGACGCGACGCGCGCCAACCTGCCGCTCGGCGGGATCGTGCTCGACATCGGTTGCGGATCCGCGCTTGCCGCGGACCGGTTGCGTGACGTCGATGCGACGTACGTCGGTCTCGACTTCGGTGGCCACCACATCGAGTCGGCGGCAAAGCGCTATCGCGATCTCGACTGTCGACTTCGCACGTCGTTCATCCGTGGCGACGGCGAGCGTCTGCCGTTCGCAGACGCGGCGGTGGACGTGGTGATCCTCACTGAGGTGATCGAGCACTTGCTGCGCCCGGAGCTGGCGGTGTGGGAGATCGCGCGCGTCCTCAAGCCCGGCGGGGCCCTGGTGATGACGACGAACAACGCGTCGGAGATGCCGTTGCGGTTCCCGCTGTCGGATCCGCTCGCGTTCGTGGAGAAGGCGGTTGGCTTCCGGCACGACCGGCTGATCTCGCACCGCCCCTGGGTCTGGCCGGAGCCGGTGAGCGCCGAGCTGCTCGAGGACGGCGAGGCGGCCGCATGGGTGCCGCACACCTGGCACAAGCAGGCCGAGACCCGCCGGATGTTCGCCGCCGCCGGCCTCGAGACGGTCAAGGCGAGCAGCTTCGAGTTCCCGCCGCCGCAGAGCCGGAGCGCGCGCTGGCTGGATGCGCGGGGCGACGCCGGCCAGCGGCTCGCGGACGTGATCGAGGCCGTGTGCCGGGTGACGCCACTCGTCAACCGGCTGGGGTGCCACCTCCTGATGGTCGCCAAGCGCGTCGAGGGAGGAGCAGCCGCTTCTCCACCGGCCGGAATCTGGCCGGGCCCCTTCTCGAACTGAGCCGGTTCATCGCCGCCCGTGAAACGATGGACCCGTGGTTGGCGAGTCCGCGGTTGGCTTCGAGCTGCGCGGACCCTCTACCGCGCCGGGAGTGATGCTCCGTGAGCTGTGGGCGGCGCGCCACCTGTTGGTGATCCTCGCCCGCAAGGACTTCTATGTCCGGTATCGGCGAACCGTGCTCGGCGTCGTCTGGGCGGTCGGCGTGCCGCTCGTGCAAGCGGTCGTGCTGGCGTTGGTGTTCACTCACGTCGTCGGGATCGGCCGGAGCTACGCGGCGTCGGACCACGAGTACGCCGTCTTCCTGTATGCCGCGCTCGTGCCGTGGAACTACATCGCGAACGCAGGCCCGACCGCCTCGACCGCGATCGTGGACAACGTCGCGCTGGCCGGAAAGATCTACTTTCCCCGTGCTTTGCCAGTGCTGGTGACGGCCGCGTCGGCGATCTACCCGTTCACGATCGGGATCGTGCTGCTGCTCCTCATGTCGGTCGTCGTCGGCAGCGGAATCGGGATCTCTTTCTTGCTGGTGATCCCGGGCGCCGCGCTCGCCATGCTCTTCGTCGTATCGATCGGGCTGTGCCTGTCGGCGCTACACGTCTACTTCCGCGACATTCGCTACATCGTGATGGCGGTGCTGTCCGTCGGCTTCTATCTGACGCCGATCATCTACCCGCTGGAGAAGCTGCAGGACTCGCATCACGTCTTGCGGGATCTGCTCGCCGCCGGGCCGGCCGCCGGCCCGATCGAGATCTTCCGGGCTGCGACGGTCGGCTCGGACTCCGCATTGGGGTTGGCCGTGACGGCGTGCTTGGTGTGGTGTGTCGTCTTCGGCGGCGTCGGCTTCTGGCTGCAGTGCCGTCGCGACCGAGTGTTCGTCGACCTGCTGTGAGCGTCCCGGAGGACCGCCCGGTCATCTCGTTGCGTGACGTCAGCAAGCGCTACGTGAAGTACGACGACCAGCCGATGCTCGCCAACGCGTTGAAGCTGCGGGCGAGGAGTCGGCGCAGCACGTTGCTCGCGCTGGACAACATCGACCTCGACATCGCCAAGGGCGAGAGCGTCGGGGTGCTCGGCCGCAACGGCGCCGGTAAGTCCACGCTGCTACAGCTGCTGTGCGGCGTCACGGCGCCGTCGACCGGCGTCGTGTCGGTACGAGGCAAGGTCGCGCCCCTGATCTCGGTTGGCGTCGGGTTCCACCCGGAGCTGACGGGACGGGAGAACGTATACGTCAACGGCACGATCCTCGGCATGAAGTCCGCCGAGATCGACCGGCGGCTCGACAGCATCATCGATTTCGCCGAGGTCGAGGAGTTCATCGACACCCCCGTGAAGTTCTACTCCTCGGGGATGTTCGTGCGGCTCGGCTTCTCCGTGGCGGTTGCCGCGGATCCCGACGTACTGCTCGTCGACGAGGTGCTCGCGGTTGGCGACTTCGCCTTCCAGCTGAAGTGCTTCGCCCGGATGCAGGAGATCCGGGCGCAAGGCACGACGATCGTCGTCGTCAGCCACAACATCAACGTGATTCGGGGCTTCTGTGACCGGGCACTCGTGATGAGCCACGGGCAGAAGGTCTTCGACGGCGCGACGTTCGACGCGATCTCGGAGTTCTACAACGTCGTCGGCCGCGAGGCGAAGGAAGACCTGTACGGCGTCGGGGATCTTGCGACTCACGGCGCGGACATCGAGTCGCTGTCGTTGCATCACGCCGGAACCGGTGAGCCCGTCCTGCACTTCGACACCGGTGACGAGGTCCTGTTGCGGCTGCGGGTGAAGGCGACCACCGATATCGCAAACCCCGTGATGGGCATGACGATCACCACCGAGTCGGGGACGGTCGTCTACTCCGACACCAACCTGATGACGCCGTTCCCACCGCTGCAGACCGGCGAGATCGGCGAGTACGAGATGCGGCTCGTCCTCGCGCTGCCGAGCGGCGGCTTCCTGGCGACCGCTTCGTTCCATTCAGCCGATGGCGGCAACAGCGTGCTGCTGGGGCGGGCGGTGCCGGTCACCTTCTACGTCTCCGGTCGCGACCTGACGTCAGGCGTCGCAGACCTGGGCGGCAGCTTCCGCCGCGCGGGCCCGTGACCGCGGCGGTCGCGTCGTACGTTCCGGTCCTGGTCCTCGCGGACCCGCCGGAGGCCGCCGAGCCGCTGTGCGCTGCCCTGGCGGGGCGACGGTCGTGGGCGGTGCTCGGCGCGATGAACCTGCCCAACCGGATCTCCCGCTTGCTGTGGGGCTTCGAAGCCGGAGGTGGGGACGCCGGCGTTTCCTCGCTGGTCGACCGTGACCGCATGACGGCGGAGCTGCGCCGGCTCGTCGACGGACTGGTTCTGGCGGCGGCCGGGCCGGCGGCGACCTACGCCGTCGACGTGTGCGGGCACGGGGCCGTGCTGGGGCCCTACCTGCGTTCGGTGTGGCCCGACGCGGTGATCGTGGCCGTCGCGGACGGAGAGCCGGGCGAAGGCGCGGCCGCGGCGAAGCCGGACCTTGTCGTGTCGGCGGCAGACCTCGCTGCGGATCCGGGCGCGATCGCCGACCAGGTCGCCGGGCTGGCCGAATCGCGAGGCGGTGCCACGGGTGAGCCGCGGCGGGGACGCGGCCGCGGCCGGCGGCTGGCTGCGCAGCGGTTCCGGCCGTCGGCGAGCCCGTTGCGCGACCGCGTCATCGTCGTGCTCGGCGCGGCGCGCAGCGGCACGACCTGGCTGCACCGGCTGATCAGCGCGCATCCGCTCGTCGCGGGTACTGAGACCGGTGAGACGTGGCTGTTCACCGACATCGCGCCGGTGTGGGCGGATGAGGTGCGCGAGCAGGCCGGCGACGGCGCCGTGCTGACCGGCATGCGTGGCTTCTGCGACAGCCTGCTGGTCACGATGCGGGACCGGATCTCGCCGACCGCGACGCACGTGTGCGAGAAGACGCCCACCACGGTCTGGCGGCTTCCGGTCCTCGCCCAGATGTATCCGGATGCGATGTATCTGCATGTGGTTCGGGACGGGCGGGACGTCGCGACCTCGCTGGCGCACACATGGACCGGAGGTGCGGAGCCCAGCGTCGACGAGGTCGAGGCGGCGGCACGCGAGTGGGTGGCGGCGGTGGGTGCGGTACGGCAAGCCGCGCCGGTGCTGCCGCGGTTCCGTCAGGTGCGCTACGAGGACCTCCTGGCCGACCCGCACCGCGTCGTCGCGGAGCTGTGGTCCTGGATCGGTCTCGGCGTCACGGAGGAGGCGCGGGCGGCCGCGGCGCAGCGGATCGAGCAGCGGGTGACCCCGCTGCCCGCGAGCGGCGAGATCGGTTCCGGCAAGTGGCGCTCGCTCGCGCCGTCGTCGCGTGCTGCGGTCACCATCGCGACCGCGGACGTGTTGCGTGAGCTCGGGTATCCGATGGACGGATCGTGACCGCAGCGAGCGATCTCACCGTCGTGATCCCGACTCGCGACCGCATTCCCATCCTCACCCGGACGCTCGATGCCTTGGCGCAGCAGACGGTCTCCGGCTTCGCCGTCGTGGTCGTGCTCGACGGCGAGGACCAGCCCGTCCCCGAGGCGCGGGAGGGCGTGCGCTTCCTGCAGGTGTCACAGGGTGGGCCGGGGCGCGCCCGCAATCTCGGCGTTGCGCAGACGGCAACCCCGCTGG
>Ga0164242_10000870_pt1 | contig 36003 bp, 30 predicted proteins | sample OricomgcompostMG_FD_108783 | JGI IMG/M metagenome (GOLD analysis project Ga0164242, IMG submission 108783) | Miracle-Growth compost microbial communities from Emeryville, California, USA - Original compost - Miracle growth compost (MG) ... | reverse complement strand
CGGCCTTCGGCGTAAGTCTTACGCATGGCAATTAATAAAGTGATTTTGATTGGGAATTTGGGGCAAAATCCGGAAGTGCGTTACTCGCCATCTGGGCAAGCCATCTGCAACATGAGCATCGCCACCAGCGAGGCTTGGACCGATAAAAACGGCCAAAAACAAGAAAAAACCGAGTGGCATCGCGTGGTGGTTTTCGGCAAGTTGGCCGAACTCTGCAGTCAGTATCTGAGCAAAGGCCGTCAGGCTTACATCGAAGGAAAACTCCAGACCCGCTCGTGGCAAGATAAAGACGGCCAGACCCGTTACACGACCGAAGTCGTCGCTCAATCCGTTCAGTTCCTGGGCGGCGGAGCCGGTCGCTCGCAAAACAACGATTACAACAATCAATACGGCGGCCAAGCTCAAGCAGCGGCTCCGGCCTATAATGCCGGTCCGTCGATGCAAGACAGCTCTTTTCAGGCCGAACCGACCTTCACTGAAGAAGACGTTCCATTTTAGAGATTCGCTGATCTGCGATGAAATCTCTGATCGTCATTCCTACGTATAACGAAGTCGAAAATTTAAAACCGATCCTTGAGGCGGTCTTGGGAGTCACTCCCGAGACCGTCCACATTTTGGTCACCGACGACGGTTCGCCCGACGGAACGGGCAAGCTCGCTGACGAAATCGCGGCCAAAAATCCGCGGGTTCACGTCCTTCACCGCGCAAAGAAAGAGGGCTTGGGGCCGGCTTACATCGCGGGTTTTCGGTGGGGCTTTCAGCACGGCTACGATCAGCTGATCGAAATGGACGCCGATTTTTCTCACAATCCGAAATACCTGCCGACCATGCTTCAGCTTCTCGGCCAATATGACTTTGTGATCGGCTCGCGGAATGTCTCAGGCGGCGGCACCGTCAACTGGGGGCTTTCGCGCAAGATCATCAGCCGGGGCGGAAGCCTTTATGCGCGGACGATTTTAAGCGCGCCGATTCGCGACTTTACGGGCGGCTTCAACGGCTGGAACCGCAAGGTACTCGAAGGCATCGATCTCGATACCCTCGAAGCGGGGGGATACTCCTTCCAAATCGAACTGAAGTATCGCGCCTTCAAAAAGAAGTTCACGTTTAAAGAATTTCCGATCATTTTCGAAGACCGTCGGGTCGGCCATTCGAAGATGAGCTCTAAAATCGTCGTCGAGGCATTAAGTCTCGTACCTCGTTTACGGTTTAAAGCGTAGTTTCCTTTACCTTCCCTAAAAATCGGCTAAACTCAAAATAAGCAATGAAATTAACGGTGAACCTTTGTCGGAAAGCGTTAAGGATCGGTCAAAAGATCGGCCAAGTGATCAGCCTCGTGGGGTTGGGCGTGGCGCTGTCTTCAAACGTCCAGGCCAAGCGGCATTCTAGCCACGCCGTGAATCGGTATCCGGCGACCGGACCGGTTTCGCACAAAGGGCATCTGCACACGCTGATCCTCATCGATAAAAAAACCAACCTGCTTCATCTGGCGCATTACGAAGACGACGATTCCTTCAAAATTTTAAAAACTTACCACGTCACCATGGGCAAGGTGAAGGGCGACAAAGAAGAAGAGGGCGATTTGAAGACGCCCGAAGGCGTGTATCAGTTTTCGATGAAGCTGACCCCGCCGTCACTGAAGCGCAAATTCGGACCTTTGGCGTTTTACATCAATTACCCCAATGCCTACGACGAGATCGCCGGATGCACGGGGTTCGACATCATGTTGCATGCGACCGACACCCCCGAGCGCCTGAAGAAGGATTACGACAGCGAAGGCTGTGTCGTGATGAAGAGCGAGGATTTGGAGGAGCTCCAGAAGTCCATTCAAGTCAAGTTGACGCCGATTCTGATTTTCAACGAACTAACCCCCGAATACCAAAAGGGCGGCCGGGACGAAAAACTTCACCGATTCTTTGATTCCTGGATCGCCGACTGGGAAAGCCGCGACGTCGACAAGTACATGAGCCACTATCACACCGATTTCGCATCCCCGATTCACGGGAAGATGTACGATCGTGCGCAATGGAAGGCCTATAAGGCGGCCTTGACCCGTCGGTATGCCAAGATCGAGGTGAATGCCAGCGATCCTTATTTCTTTCGTCATCCGAAATACACGATGATGATGTTTACCCAGGACTACGAATCGACGCTCAAAAACGGCCGCAAAGGCCTCATATCGCGCGGCACGAAAATCCTCTATATCGCCGAAGAAAACGGCGAACCGAAGATTATTTCCGAGAATTTCACCAATTTGGTGTGGTAGGTTGAGACCCATGAAAACGGTTCGAACCGATTACCTCGTCATCGGGGCCGGCCTGATCGGAAGTTCGGTCACGATGGCGCTTGCTCGTCTGCTGACCGAGGACGGATGCTCGGACCGGGTGACCTTGGTCGATCTCGATTTTTCGGGCGAGTGGAGCAGCAGCGAACTCAACGCAGGCGGCGTTCGCGCCACCTGGTCTCAGAAAATCAATCTTCTCACTTCAAAACTCTCCATCGAGTATTTCGCTAAACACGCATCGCGAGTCGGCTACCGCGACTGCGGTTACCTTTGGCTTCATCGCCCCGAGACCTGGAAGACCGCGCTCGCCGCGCGAGAAATGCACGTCGCGAACGGTTGGCCCGTCGAAGTGCTCGACGTTCCGGCGATTCGAAAAAAAGTGCCCTTCATCGATAAAACCGACGACTTGGCCGGCGCTCTTTTCGCGCCTCGAGACGGCCTCGTCAATCCCAACGGATTGAAAGAGCACTACCGCGAAGAAGCCCTCCGCGCCAACGCCACCTTCTTTGATGGAGTGTGGGTCACCCAGTCGGAGGCGAGCCCACGCTCGGAGGCGCATTCGCCCACCGGGGCGAATACGCTGAACGTCCGCGCCTTCCAATTTTCCTCAAAACTCCCGAGCGAAGCCAAAAAAACTCTGCTGACGACGAACCCCGAAACGCTGGGCGACGAGCACGGCGAATGGATTTGCTTCGAAGCCAAAACCGTCATCAATTGCGCCGGAGCCTGGGCTCCGCATTTGGCGAAAATTTTAGGATACGCGTGTCCTTCCGAACCGGTCCGGCGCCAGATTTCGCTGTTTCACGCGCGCGATTTGGATATGACCGCTTATGGAATGATCGTCGATCCGAGCGGAGTGTACTTTCATCCCGAGGCGATTTACGGACTGGCGGGCTTTGCGACGCCGGGAGAACCCGCGGGCTTTCATTTCGATTACGACGGCGAGCGGTTTTTTGAAGAGCACCTCTGGCCCGCGCTCTACGAACGTTCGACCGCATTCGAGAGTCTGAAGCACGTGAGCGGTTGGGCCGGTCTGTACGAAAATTCGCCCGATCATCATGCGATCGTGGGTCGTGCGGTGGGGACGCGCGCGAACGTGTTCGAAGCGCATTCGTTTTCGGGGCACGGAGCGATGCAAAGCTATGCCGTGGGCGTGGCATTGGCCGAGTTGATGGTGAAGGGCCGATATGAAGCGCTCGATTTGACCGAGCTTTCGGCCGATCGGTTTCAGAAGGGAAGAGCCCTGGCCAACGAAAGCTGGGTGATTTAGTGGAAGTTCTGGAGCGCGCGATTCAAGATCGGATCGGATCGGGGTTGGCGGCCGCGTGGGGTCCGCTCGATTTGCCGGAATCTGTCCTAAGGTGGCCCGAGGTTTACTTGGGCAAGACGAGCCACGATCGGCCGGATGCAGTGGTCGGACCGATCACCTCCGCCACGAAATTCGATCTTGCCTCGCTCACCAAAATTCTTTCGATCACGTCGTTGTTCATGAACTGGGTCGATGGGGGCCGGGTCGATCTCGACGAAACGCTGGAGCGTTTTTTACCTGAAGTGACCGCGCGACATGCGCATTTAAAATCGCTCACGCTTGCTCAACTTTTGTCGCACACGTCGGGATTACCGGCGTGGAAACCGTTCTATGAGGAAATGCGAGTTCACTTTAGCGATCGACTTCCGTCTCTGCCGATTTCTGAACGGAAAGAATATTTTTTTGAACGCGTTTTTTCGACGCTGCCGGAATCGGAACCGGGAACGAAAACGGTGTATTCGGATGTCGGATTTTTGATCTTGGGCGCGGTCGCCGAGCGCATCGGGGGGCAGACGCTCGATCGATTAGCGAGCGAAATCATCTGGAATCCGATCGGCTCGGGCCTTCAGTACCGCCCGGTTTTGACCGACACTGCGGTCGAGCGTACGCGGATTCGTCAAACGGGCGAGAGTGTTGCCGCCACCGAGGTGTGCCCGTGGCGAGGACTGGTTCAGGGCCAAGTGCACGACGACAATGCCTGGAGCTTAGGCGGAGTCGCGGGGCACGCGGGCGTGTTCGGAACCCTCGTTGACGTGAAACGTTGGGCGCAGGCGTTGCTGAACGGCAAATTCGCATCCCCAGCAACCCTACAAAAGTTCTCGACCGAGGTTCGCTTGAAGGACGGAAGTTCGTCGGGCCGGGCCTTGGGCTTTGATCTTCCGGCGCGGGACGGAAGCGGCTCGACCGCTGACGCATTTTCGCCGACGGCGATCGGGCATCTGGGGTTCACGGGGACTTCGATTTGGCTCGATCTTGACCGGGGTCGGGGTGCGATCTTATTGACGAACCGGGTGCATCCCTCGCGCGATGATTTACGAATTCGAAATTTACGGCGCGAATTTCATTCTCAAATAGGGTAAGCTGGTTTCACCATGAAACTTTCGATTCGAGACACGTTCCGATTGAGGGCGTTTTCGTTCGCGAAGATCCCGATGCTTTTTTTCGCGGGTCCGAGTGTAGTATCGCTGACGGACGACGAATGCGTGATCGCGCTGCCGTTTCAACGGCGGAACAAAAACCACTTGGGGTCGATGTACTTCGGCGCGCTTTGCATCGGCGCCGACGCTGCCGGCGGGATGATCGCGGCCAGACGGTTGGACCAGGTCAAAAAAGGCAAGGGCTCGCTGATCTTCAAGGATTTTCAGGCGAAGTTTTTCAAACGCGCCGAAGGGAAGACGCTCTTCACCTGCCGTGACGGGGCTATGATTCGCGATGCCGTCCGGCGAGCCGAAGAATCGCTGGAGCGGGTCGAGACCCCGGTGCGCGTGGTGGCCACCGTGCCCGATCGCTTCGGAGACGAGCCCGTCGCCGAATTCATCCTCACCCTGTCTTTGAAAGTACGACGCTAGAGAGCAAACGATGAAAAAAACGAAAAAGACATTCGACAAATACCGCCATTATGAAAACTCGGTACAAACCCCGGAAGAGCACGTTCATATTTTCGAGCGCATGTTCCACGAGATTCGCGGCCGCGAAGGCCTTTCGCTGAGAGAGGATTTTTGCGGGACTTACCTGATCTCGTGCGAGTGGGTGAAGTCGCATCCCCGCCGCACGGCCGTCGGCATCGATCTCGATTCGGAACCGCTTGCCTACGGCAAGGTCAACGGATTCCGCAAGCTGAAGCCTTCCGAGAAAAAACGGGTGAAGATCCTGCAACAGGACGTTTGCATTCCGACCCAACAGAAATTTGACGTCATCGGCGCGGGGAATTTCTCGTTCTTCATTTTCAAGGAACGCGATCAGATGAAGCGTTATTTCAAGGCGGCCTTGCGTTCACTTTCGCCGGACGGCCTGTTCGTCCTGGAAATGGCCGGCGGCCCGGGTTTTATCGAGACGGCGCGCGAGCAAAAAACCTACACCGTCAAAGGCCTCGGCAAATACACCTATTATTGGGACCAAAAATCATATGATCCCATCCGTCACCACGGCATTTACGCGATCCATTTCAAGGATTCGAAAGGCGTCATGCACCGAAATTGCTTCACTTACGATTGGCGGGTGTGGACTGTGCCCGAACTTCGCGAGCTGATGCTCGAATGCGGCTTTCGGAAGACCGCCGTTTACTGGGAAGAAATGGACAAACGGGGGAACGGCACCGGCGAATACATCCAAGTCGAAGAGGGCGACAACGCCTTTTCGTGGATCGCTTTTGTGGTTGGCATGCGCTGAGTTTTCACCCACAATCAAGGGATGAATACCTTTCGACACGTTCATATTATCGGAGTCTGTGGAACCCTGATGGGGTCCTTTGCCGCGTTTTTGAGACGCGCCGGAGTCCGCGTGACCGGAAGCGATCAGAACGTGTATCCGCCCATGAGCGACGTCTTGAAGAACGCGGGCGTGGAACTCGTTTCGCCCTATAGCGCCGAGACGCTCGAAAAAATCGGGGGCAAGCCCGATCTCGTCGTAGTGGGAAATGTGATCAGTAAAGGCAACCCCGAGATGACGGCGTTTGAAACGCGCGGCGATCCGTTCGTGTCGCTGCCCGAATTCATGGAACAGCACCTACTGACGGAGACGCGGAACCTCGTCGTGGCCGGCACTCACGGAAAGACCACGACCTCAAGCCTGCTGGCGCATACCTTGAGCGCATGCGGAACGCATCCGTCTTATTTTATTGGTGGCGTTTCGAAAAGCTTGCCGCACAGTTTTCACGTCGAATCGGGGAGCCCGTACTTCGTACTCGAGGGCGACGAATACGATACCGCGTTTTGGGACAAGGTTCCGAAATTCAATCACTATCTTCCGAACGACGTGATCCTGACCTCGGTCGAATTCGACCATGCCGATATTTATGCCGATTTGGCGGCCGTAAAACGGGCTTTTTCGGGCCTGATTTCGCGCGTTCGCGCCCATGGACGGATCATCGCCTGCATCGAGACCGAGAACGTGCGCGAGCTGATTGCCCGGCTTCCCGCCGAATCGAAAGTCTCCCTCATCACGTACTCGCGGCGCGAGAGCGACGGCGCCGATTATCATTTCGGCAATCTCGCATCGACCGCTCGCGGTTGTGCGTTTGATGTCTTCGCTCGTCGTCCGGACGGGCGTTCCGAAAAAATCGATCGCGTCGAGATCGGCCTTTCAGGCGAACATAACGCTTTGAATGCGCTCGCCGTTTACATCGAATGCCGCGAGCTGGGCCTTCCTGCCGAGAAAATCCGCGCGGGCCTGGCGAGCTTCGAAGGGATCAAGCGCCGGCAAGAGGAGCGCGGCGAAGTCAACGGCGTGCTCGTCATCGACGACTTCGCCCACCATCCGACCGCCGTTCGCGAAACTTTGAGCGCGCTTCGCATGAAGTATCCCGGACGTCGCCTCGTTGCCGTGTTCGAGCCCCGAAGCGCGACTTCGCGACGAAAGGTGTTTCAGAAGGAGTACACCGAGGCCTTTGATTTGGCCGACGCGACCTTTATCGCCGTAGCTTACGACCAAAGCAAGATCCCGGCCGATCAACAGTTTTCGAGCCAAGAACTGGTGGCAGGCCTGCATGCACGCGGAAAGACCGCAGCGTTCTTCGAAACCGTCGACGAAGGCGTCAAGAACGTGGCGAAAGCGAGCCGCAAAGGCGACGTCGTCGCCGTACTTTCGAACGGCGGTTTCGGTGGGTTCATTCCCAAACTTCTGGATGCGCTGAAAGCCTGATCCGTTTCGCCCTGACCGGGCAGAAATTACCGATTTTTCGCGCTTTTCCTTTGCGATAACCTGAAGATCGGATGTCTTCAGTCTCGGACTACAACGCTTACACCCATGCCGCTCAACGGACGCAGGACGCTTACGAAGCGGAGCGCTCGCAGTCGCGTGCCAACCATGAGCACGAAATCGACGATCTGAAAGAAGATCAGCAAAAGGAGCTCGACGACGCTCGCGATGAGTACAATTCCCGCCTGCAACAGGTCCGCGACGATGCCGCCGACGACGTGCGGAAGCTTAAGCAAGAGATGTACGACCAACGCGGGAAAAAATACGCCAACGACTCGCGCGATCTCAGCGACGAGCGCAACCGCCTCGACGATTACCGCCAACAGATCGAAGACGAAGCCCAGAAACGGGTCGATCGCGCCGATCACTCCGCGCACGAACAAAGCCTACGATCGGCGCGGACGACCGACGAAAAAATCGAAGAGGCCTTGGCCGCCCAGAAGCGTTCGCATCAGGACGAAATCAACGAACTGCGCGACGAGATGGAGATCTACAAAGACCATCAGTACGACGTCGATCACGAAAAAGCCCAGGCTCGTCAGGATCAGATTTCGGACTATGAAGGAGATCGCCTCAAGGAACGCGACCAGATTACCTCGGCTTACGAAAAGCGCATCCGCCGCATGAAAGAAAAAGAGGCCGATCGCGAACATTTTTATACCCGGCAGCTGAACGACGCCACCTTCGACGCCAATGAACGCTCCAAGCGGCAGATCCGCACCCAGAAAGACGAATTCACCCGGATCGACCTCGACCGCAGAGCCGATGCCAAGCGGCTTGAACAACATTACGAAGACGCGATCAAAAACGAGCGCCTGCGGAACCGAAAAAGCGAAGGGACGCTCATCCGCAACAACGACGAAGATTTAAATCGAGCGTTGGCGCAGAAAGATCGCAACTACCGCGATTATCTGAAAGAAAACTCGCGCGTGCACGCGAAAGAGTTGCAAGAGCGCGATCGCGAAATCGCGCAGCTGAAAACGACCGACGATCCGATGAAGGTTTCGCCGTTCGTGGCGCAGAAGATCCGCAACGAAGCCGAACAGCGCAATGCCGCCAATCTTCGGAAGGCGCAAGAGGTGCAGAACAAAAATTTCGACTCCCTGAAAAAGCGCGAGGCTGACGGCCGCCGGGAACTCGAAGATCAATATGCCCACAAGTATTCGGATTGGAACCGCGATCAACAGCACCGGCGCGACCTCGAAAAGCGCGAGTTCCTGACGGGCTATGCGGATCTGAAAACGTCGAGTCAACGGCAGCGTGATCAGCTGAAAGAACGGCATTCCGACGAAATTCAGCGACTGGCGACGAAGCACTCCGAACAGATGAACCTTCAGGCGCGACGGTTTCGCGACGATCTCGACGTCCAGCGGGATGCCCAAAACCAAGAGAAAGATCACCTGCGCGAAGATCTCGAAATCCAGCAGCGCGGACGGGATCGCGAATGGTTTACCCGGATGAACCAGATGCGGCGCGACTACGAGCATAAGCTGATGGACGAGCACGATCAGAACGACCGCATGCGCGACGAGCTGAAATTCACCTTTGACAAGAAGCTTCAAGACCAGGAACGGCTTTCGAAAAAGGCCTTGGACGAGCGGGTCCGGGCCTACGAACATCAAATCGCCCAGCAAGCGGTCGCCTTTAAGGAGCGGGAGCGCTTTTTAACCGAGCATTATGAAGAAGAACTTGATAGCATGAGACGTACGAATGCACGCCTCATCCAGAAGAAAAGTTAAAATCGTCTGCACCCTCGGTCCTTCGAGCAACACTCAGGACAAAATCGAATCGTTGATCCGCTCGGGCCTGGATACCGCGCGGCTGAATTTCAGCCACGGCACCCACGAGGTCCATCGCAATCTTTTTTCGTCCGTTCGCAATGCCGCTCAAAAAATAGGCAAACACGTCGCCATTTTGCAAGATTTGCAAGGCCCGAAACTCAGACTCGGTAAACTCGGTCCCGAAGGCGTGCGCCTGAAGGCGGGCGACGAGGTACTGTTGTACCCGGAAGGCAGCGATCCGAAAATGTCGACGACGGGACGAATCGCAATCCCGATTTCGGCCGAGATCGCCGAAACGTTGTCGAAGGATGTTCGCAAAGGTTCCCGCATTCTGTTCGACGACGGAAAGCTTTCGAGCGAAGTGAAAGAGGCCAAACCGCCGGAGATGGTCGTCACCATGACCGTGGGCGGAAAGCTCACTTCGAACAAAGGGATCAATCTTCCCGGCACGCCGCTGTCGATGCCGGCGCATACCGATAAAGATCTGCGCGATTTGAAACTGGGGCTTGAACTCGGCGTCGATACCGTCGCGCTGTCGTTCGTTCGCAGTCCGCGCGATATTCTTTTCATCAAAGAGCTGATCCGCAAGAACAGCAATCATCAGCCGCTGATCGTCTCGAAGATCGAACGCGAAGAGGCGGTGTACGCGCCGGAAGGAATTTTGGAAGTCACTGACGGAATCATGATCGCCCGCGGAGACATGGCGGTCGAGCTCGGCGCCCAGAAAGTGCCGATGATTCAGAAAATGCTGATTCGCATGTCGAACGAACTTGGGGTTCCGGTCATCACCGCGACCCAGATGCTGGAGAGCATGATTTCGAGCCCGACTCCGACCCGCGCGGAAGCGTCCGACGTGGCGAACGCCGTGTTCGACGGAACCGATGCGGTGATGTTGTCGGCCGAATCGGCCTCGGGCGAATACCCGGTCGAGACGGTGCAGACGATGGCAAAGATCATTCTCGAAGCCGAAGGCGAATTGCAGCAGTACTCGGTGCATGCGAATCTGACGCCGATTTCGGGTTCGATCGTCGATTCGATCGAATACAGCGCTTCGAAGATCGCTTCGCACGTGGGCGCCACCGCGATCGCGTGCGTGACCCATTCGGGAACGGCGGCGCGAACCCTCGCGAAGTACCGCCCCGAGATTCCGATCGTCGCCGTGATGGATAACGAAGCCGCGCTTCGCAAGCTGGCGTTCGTGTGGGGGGTCGAAGGCGTTTTGATTCCGGAACTGGTAGCGACCGACGATATTTTCGGCATGGTCGAACGGGTTTTGCTCGATAACCATCGCGCTGCGATCGACGACTTCATCGTCATGACCGCCGGGGTACCGACGCTTGGGCGCGGAACCACGAACACGATCAAGGTGCATCAGGTGAAGGGCCGACCTGCTCGGACCGCGAAACCGACCTCATGAAAAGCGACATTTTAAGTCTCGTCTTCGCCGAGTTCTGCGAATCACAAATCCATTTCGATTCGCTGCTGTCGAAGGTGCATCCGCATCAGAAGGCGAAAGTGGCGCGCTACTTGGGCGCGTTCTTACGCCGCCCTTGGACCTTGGCCGAGCACTTCGGAATTCGACTCGACGATTCGCCCGAAGCGTTTTGGGAGCTGAGTTTTATTCGCCTCAAAAAGCACGACGGCATTCATCGCGTACTGGCCGAAATCTGGCAAAGCGGGGGCGAGATTCCGACCGAAGGGGGAGTCCACGATTTCCCGACTCGCATTCTTCGGGAATGGGAAAAAGACTGGGGTACCGATCGAGCGGCACAGATGGCGCGCCTTTTGTCGCAAGAACCGTTGACGACGATCCGGACCCATCGTCGTGCACGAGCCCATGATCCCGCAGGGCCTTCATGGCTGGATTCTTTCGAAGTGAAAGCCCGAGTGGGCTATTATTCGCCGCTCGCGCGCGTGTTCAAGGGCTTTGCGGCGGTTCAGAAGAATCCGCTTTTTCAAGAAGGTTATTACGAAATTCAGGACGAAGGCTCGCAGGTGATGTCGCTCTTTGCGTTGAATCCTACGGCGATCGCTCCTAGACTTTCGGACGCTCCGGCGATTGCGCGAAAAAAATTCGAAGCTGACCCCAAGCTGCTTGAGAAATTCGACTTAAAATTGGAGGGAGGGGCGCTGACCGTGATCGATGCTTGTGCGGGAGCAGGGGGCAAGACGCTGGCAATGGCCGATGCCCTGGGCGGTCAAGGCCGGGTTTATGCTTACGATGTGTTCGAGAAAAAAATTCAGGCGCTCAGAAAACGAGCGGAACGCGCGCAAGAACGGAACATTCAGGCGGTGCTGTTGAGTCGCGAGCCCGAGGCGCAGATCGCGTCGTTTTACGGCAAGGCCGACCGGGTGCTGATCGACAGCCCTTGCAGCGGGCTTGGGGTCTTACGCCGAAACCCCGACATCAAATGGAATCGAAAGCCACTTCAGGCCAAGGTGCTCGAACAGCAGGTGCCGATTACCGAGCTTCAGCGCCAGGTCGTGAAGCACTATGCTCCGCTGGTGAAAGCCGGAGGCGAGATGACCTACGGCGTGTGCACGTTTTCAAAAAGTGAGACGACCGATCAGGTCCGATGGATCCAAGAAAACTTTCCGCGCTTGACGCTCACCCATTCAGGCTTTATCGGCCCGCACGAAACCGATGGGTTCTTTATGGCGTCGTTCGTCGCCGGCGAAAAATAAAAACGGAGCCTGCTCGCGATTCGAGTCAGACTCCGTTCCCCTCACAAGAAATTAGATTCGGTTTTCGACGATGACCAAAACGTCGTAGGCTTTGATCTGGACGGGATTACCGTCGCGGTCGAGCACGGTCTTGCCGTTGCGTGCGATTTTGTTTACTTCGTGAATTCCGGCCGCGCGAACGAGGTCGTAGAAAATTTTCGCGTTTTTCAGTTCCAGACGAGCGCATCCGCCCGAGTCCCGATGGCCGAGACGGGCGTAGTGGTGCGGAGTCGTCGCATGCAGGGCGATCCCGCCGTTAAAAAATACCGTGTACGGCATGTTGGCGTGCCAAGCATGCGACCAATGGTTCCGCTCGACCTGGAAAGGTCGGAAGTAACCCACCGGGGTCGTGGTAAACGTCCGGCGTCCGCTTGCGGTGGTTTCATGCTTTTCACGACCCGTCGAAGTTTTAAAGGTATAGGTGAGTTGCCCGTCGACGTAGACTCGCACGGTTTGGGCGGTCGAGCCGATTTCGGATTTATTGACCACGGCGACGACCCTCGCGCGGTGAAGGTCTTCGGGGGTGGCGCTCAAATGGACTTCGGGTTTTCCCGGATCGACGATCGAAATCATTTGAGACGCATCGTCGGCATCCATTGCGGCATCGAGCGAGCTCGACCCCGGAAGGAAGTCGGCGGAATCGGGCGCTGCTAGCGCGCTAACACCATGAAATACCAACAAAAAACTGAACGCAAGGGCAAGGCGTGATTTCATCGTCATCTCTCTCTGATCTCTCTTCGAGAGGCATGCGTATCAACATTGCTGTATTGCGTCAAATTAAAAATGAACTATCGGATGATGACTTCCCGAAGTTCGCTTTCGGATTCCGGCGTCTTGATTTGCCAGGTATAGAGCCCCGGTTGATGAATCAAAATCGAAACTTCGTACGAGCCGGTGGGGCTGGGTTTTAAATTGCGCGAAATCACGGGTTCGCCCTGATAGCTCAGCACGAACGTGCACGGAGTTTTCTTCGGATCGACTTCGAACTTGAAAGCGACCGAGTAGCCTTTCGCCCGGTTACCCCGATGAGTGAGGATCGCATGCGCCGCCGGAGAAAGCAGATAAGCCTTTTGCTTGTTTTTGACCACCATCGGAATTCCCGATGCATCCAATATCGGAGTACCGCTGGGGGTGACTGCTGCTCCGGCGGGGACCGGGCTTGGCGTCGGTGTCGGCACTTCGATTTTTCGATAACTCGTCTGAAACGGATCGTCGATGACGGCCGGTCTTAAATCCAGAAGCGAGATCCGGGTCGAAAGCAGGTAAGTCGAGCCCGCGATGAGCAGCACTCCCAGGATCATGAAAAACCATTCGCTTTTTCGGAACGGTGTTTTCATGAAGCGGCTCCTGAGGACGGTTTCGAGAACGGATGAATCAACGCGAACGTAATGTCATCCGCCAGCGGGCGATCGCCGATAAAAGCGGTAAAGTCGTCGACGAGGCCGTTTCGGACGGTTTCGAGCGATTGATTTCCGTGCTTTTGCATCAGCTCGGTCAGCAAGGCTTTCACGCGAGCCTTACCGTACTGCTCTTGCGATTCGTTCTGACAATCGAGGATGCCGTCGGTGTAGAGAAAAATCGCGTCGCCCTCGTTTAAACGAACTTGTTTGTCTTCGGGCGCGACGTAGTGTTGGCTTTCGCCGAGGCGGACTCCCGAGCCTTTCAAGACCTCGATTTTTCTTTGGCCGTTTTCGTTTCGGACGATCCAACCCGGGTTATGGCCCGCGTTCGCGTAGGTCAGCGTTCCGTCTTCGTACGAATAGACGGCGACGAACATCGTCATGTTCAATTCTTCCTGCGCCGATTCGAGAACGGCGTCGTTCGCGTAAGCTAAAAATTTCGACGGGATGGGCGTGAGTTCGGGCCGATTGACGAGCAAACGGTGCAGCGCCGAGAAGCAACCCCGTGCCGCCACCGTCAGCATCGCGCTGGTGAGCCCGTGCCCGGTCGCGTCCGCGATGTAGACGACGAGATGGTTTTTGACTTCGAAGTATCCCCAGTAATCGCCGCCGGTTTCGGCCGCCGATTGATAGTAGCTTTGGATTTCGTATCGCGAGGCTTGAATGCTCGGCTTCGGCAGAAGGCTTTGCTGAATGTGCGCGACATTGCTCACTTCCTGCTTCATGCGGACTTTTTGAAGCTCATCCTGCAACAGCGCCCGGACCCGCTGGGCCATGATCGAAAACGCGCGCGAGAGCACGCCGATCTCGTCGTTCGAAGTCGAACCCGATTCTTTGAGCGCGAGGTCGAAATTCCCCGAAGCGATCTGTTCGGCGGCGAAGGTCAGCTTACGGATCGGCCGGATGATCCGGTTCGAGAAGAACACGATCAACAGAAATGCGACCCCGCAAAAGAGGCTTGCCAGATAAACGAGCTTTTCGAGAATGAAATTCGTATCGTGATCGATCGCCCGCGACGAGATTGCGCCCATGACGACGTAGCGGTCGAGCACTTTGCGGTAACTTCCGAAGAAGGTCTCCGGAGCCCCGGGAATCCGAAACTGAATGTTCTTTTCGCTGTTCGGGCCGGATTTCGCGAGGTCGAACAGTCCGTGCGGCCCCGAGATGCGGGTTTCGATGCGCTCGGGTTTGCGGGAATCCCAAAGAATGCGGCCTGCGTCCGGGCCTTCGATCCCGGCGACTTGGAAGAGAAGGTCAGGATTAAGTTCGAGATGACGAAAATCGAAATTGGGCGCGCGGTCTTTTTCGAGCTGAAGCTCTTTCGACAACAGGTCGACTTGCGACGAAAGTCGGATTTGCACGCGTTGGATTTGTTGCCGCGAAAGAAAGGTGTACGCGGCGTAAATGCCGACCGAGATCAGCAATAGCTCCATCACGACGGCGAAAAGAATGAACTTGGCGCTCAAGGAGATGCTAAAACGCTTGGTTTCGCGACCGGAAGGATTCACAGACTTTCATTGTGCCAGAAAGGGGCCGGTTCGTTAACGATTTTAGGCCGCTTTTTTCAAATTGCGAAAAACTTGAGCGTTGATCTGATGACGTCGCAAAAGGCGTAGAAAATTACTGCGATCGATCCCCGATTCACGTGCTGCGGCAGTCACGTTTCCTTGGCTGCGCGAAAGACACGCTGTTAGGTATTCCTTTTCGAACGCATCCGACCATTTTTTCTTGAGTCGGGTGTAATTCATTCCCGAAGCGTCTGGCTCAAGCGAATTCTCGAGAATCGCTTGAGGATTCAACGACAGACCCGGAGTAAAATCGGTAGAATCCGCCACCGAGCCGTCCGTGAAATCAGCTTTAAAATCGGCAGTCGTAGAAGAGACCGGCAAGCGCAGCTCTTTGGCGTCCACGCGTCCGTGACGATTCCATAGCAATGCGGTGCGCTCGACCACGTTCAACAGTTCGCGAACATTTCCGGGCCAAGAATACCCACGCAGGCAGGCTTCGGCTTCGGGGGTGAGGCCTTCGAATTTCTTGCCGCGCACTCGGAAGGCTTGCTCAAAAAATTGACAGCTCATCGGCACGATGTCTTCGGTGCGGAAGCGGAGCGCCGGCAACTCGACGACGACGCGGGCCACGCGATGGTAGAGGTCTTCGCGGAACTTTCCCTCGGCGATGTACTTCTGCAAGTTCTGATTCGTGGCGGCGACCACGCGGACGTCGGATTTCAAATCGACCGTCCCGCCCACCCGGCGATAGGTTTTCTCTTGAAGCACACGCAAAAGTCGCGACTGAAGCTTGATGTCCATCTCGCCGATTTCGTCGAGAAAAAGGGTGCCGCCCTTAGCCAGTTCGAAGAGTCCGCGCTTTTGCGAAACGGCGCCCGTAAACGACCCTTTTTCGTGACCGAAGAGTTCGCTCTCTAACAACTGCTCCGAGAAGTTCGCGCAGTTGACGGCGATCCACGGGCCCTTCGCGCGACGCGAACCCGCATGGATCATGCGGGCGATCCCTTCCTTGCCGGTTCCGCTTTCGCCGATGATCAAGGTCGTGGGCTCTTCGGCGTCGCCGCGCATCGATTCGCGCTGCAACACCTTCAGCCATTCGTTCACCGGTTCCATCGCCTTCGATTTCGAAACGTACCAGAACTGATCTTCTTCCTTGCCTTCGACCCGAGCCACGCGGGCCTCTAAGCGTTGCACGAAATCTTCGTTCTCGCGCTCCAGGCGGTATTCGTTCAGGGTACGCTTCACGGAGTGGGTCATTTCATCCAGGTCGAACGGCTTTTCCAGGTAATCGGACGATCCCTTGCGCAAGGCTTCGATCGCGGTCGATTTCTCTCCGTGGCCGGTCATGACGATGACCTTCGGCGACTGAGCGTGTTCCTTGATCTCTTTCAATAGTTCAAGACCGTCCTTGCCGGGCATCTTCACGTCGGTGACGACGACTGCGATTTCGGGCGAGGCTTTGAGCGTCGCCAACGCCTGATCGGCATTTTCGGCGGCATGCACGGTCAGGCCTTCGCGTTCGAAGCGGGCCTTGAGCAAACGACGGATCGGCTCTTCGTCATCGACGATCAGAACGCTGTATTTTTCGGTATATTTTTCAGTAGTCGGTTTCTCGATGCTCATGCGGATTCTCCCTTAAGTTTGGAAATGGATGGAATGGTAATCGTGAATTCCGAGCCTCGGTCGGGTTCGCTTTCGACCTTGATCTCGGCGTTGAATTTTTTCAGGATGCCGTAGCTGATGCTCATGCCGAGGCCCGTGCCTTGGCCGACTTCTTTGGTGGTGAAGAACGGATCGAAGACTTTTTCGCGCGTTTTCGGGTCCATGCCGCAGCCGTTGTCGCTGATTTTGATGAAAAGCGTGTTCTCGCGGTTCGAGACCTGGACTTTGATTTTTCCATCGCGGCGTTTCGCCTGCTCGATGGCGTCGCGCGCGTTGCTGATCAGGTTCATGAGGACTTGTTCGAGTTGGATCGGATTCGCGGTGACGAGCGGAAGGTTTTCGTCGGCCTTCACTTCGAGGGCGATTCCTTTTTGCATGAGCTGATGGTTCATCAGGCGACTGACCTCTTCGACGGCGTGATCGACTGAGGTCGCCGAAAGTTCTTCACCGGCCTGGCGCGCGAACGAGCGAAGCGAGCGGATGATCTCGGCCATTTTTTTCGAGGCGTTGACGATGTCCTGCAAAAACTCGCCGCCCGTGGGCGAAAGCTTTTCGAGGTGCTGAAGCTCTTGGCTGAAGCCCATGATCGCTTGCAACGGCTGATTCAGCTCGTGCGCGATGCCGCTCGAAAGCTCGCCTAAGGAAGCAAGCTTCGCCGCCTGGACGAGCGCCTCTTGCGTGGTCTTCAGCTGAGTGAACGCGTTTTGGAGTTCAAGATGATTCTGAATGAGCTGCTTTTCGAGCTCGACCTTCGACGAAACGTCTTCGACCAGGACGAGAAAGCATTCTTCGCTCGCGTCGCCGTAGTGGGTGACCTTCAATTCGACCGGAACCTTCCGCCCCTGAATGGTGTCGAGGACGAAGCCTTCGTGACGGCCTACCATCGAAAAAATATCGAGCGTGACCGGGCGTTCGTGAATGACGTGCAGGTGCGATTTATTGACGAAGCGGGCGGCCAAGGCCACGCCGAACTCTTTTTCGAAGCTCGGGTTCGACCAAAGCACTCCGGTGGCTTTTTGATAAAGCAGAACCGGGGTCGGAAGGAGGTAAAGCCCTTCGGGCACCATCAGCGTCTGCGGCTGCGTTTTCAGTTTTTTTACGGCCATCAGTTCACCCCCGCGAGCAACGCTCCCGCTTTTTCGAATTCTTTTCGAAAGTGCTGCTCGATGATTTCGTTTTGGCGCGCGGCGATTCCGAGGTTTTCGGAAAGCCGTTGTTCCTCGTCCGAATAGTCTTCTTGAAAACTGCCCGAGGCCCCGATCTGGCGCGAATGCACCCAGACGTTCGCCCATTCGATGAGCACGACTTCGGGTTTGTTGCCGCCGCCGTGATGAAATTGAATCGCGCTGATCACGGGCGAGGGCAGGTGCCAATGCCGCCCGAGCTCCATGCCGAGCTGAATATGGTTCGGGACTTCGAGCTCTTCTTCGGCCTTGAGATAACTGATTTTTCTTTCTTCGGCGTGACGGACGATGCGCGAAAGTTCGTCGGGCGCCAATTCAAGCAGAATCAGCTTGCCCATGTCGTGCATCAGGCCGCCGATGAAGGCATCGCTCGGATTTTTGAATTGCAGATTTCGCGCCGTGATTTCGGCCAGAAGGCCGACGGCGAACGAATGCGCCCAGAATTGCGAGAGCGGGAATTCGCGCAGGCCGCCCGTCTTGAACGATCCGAAAACCGAGGTCGTGAGCACGATTTGCGCGATCGTGTTGAAGCCCAGGTATTGCAGGGCCTTGGCGACGTCGCTGACCCCGCCCGGAATCGAATAATAAGACGAATTGGCGAGGCGGAGAATTTTCGAGGTCAGCCCCACGTCCGAACGGATGAGTTCAGATACTTCCTGCACGGTTGCGGTCGGCGACTGCATGCGCTCGGTGACTTTCATCGCCACCTGCGGAAGCACCGGTAAATTTTGAATGCGTTCGGTCCACTGTTTAGGAATGCTCATCCTCTCTAGGTATCGGCGGACACACCCGAAAGCTTGAGCTGAGGTCGGGCCCACCTTTTGGTAGCAATGCCGCGTCATTTGGATGACGCAGTATTGCTACCAAAAGGTGGGCCCGACCTCAGCTCAGCAGGAGAAGCGCTGCGATGATCGCAAGATGAGTCAGGTGATGCACCATTTGATCGAACCCGAAGGTAATCCAATACAGGCGGTTTTCACGATGTTGGGCGGGAGTAGCCGATTTGAGTTCTTCGGGCGAGCGAAGGGGATAACGGCCGAGGTAGCGAGGCGAGGCCTTGATCCGATCCATGAAAAAATGAATCAGGGTATCGCCCGCAGCCAGGGCGAGCGCCCAGCCGAGATGATGCAGAAAAAACCAGGCGATGACGAAGGTGAATCCGCCATGCACGAGCGCGTGGCTCAAAAGCGGAAAAAAGAAAGACCAATCGGGATTTGCCTTTTTCATCATGGCATCGCTTTGCAGAACATAGTCCGCGAGAAAATGCTTGAATTGATACGCGACCGCCAATGCGAATGCGGTGACGAGAAGAGAAGGCATAGGAGTTCAGAATAAAGTAAAGGACTTGATTCATCCAGAACCAAGTCCTTTACGTCATTCATCAATACATCAGATGGGATTGGGGGAGAAATGATGCCTTAATGAATACAGGCCTTTCTATGCGAACTTGTGCGGCACGTCAATGCTGATTTGCCGCACATTTTGTCAGGGAATGGTAAGATTCGAAAATGTCTTTAAAAACAAGCTTCAAGACCCATCCTGCGACCCCGGCCTACATCGCCCTTCTTGCGGTTCAAATCATTTACGGTTTCAATTACGCCGCTTCTCGCGTGGTTCTTGAGCAATATTCCCCGGTTTTTTGGGGAGGCGTACGCATGATGCTTTCAGGAGTGCTGATGTTGGCGCTTTCGTTTCAATTCGTTCCGCGCGCGAAACGGACTGTCGGGCGCGAGTTTTGGTGGAAGACTTTTTTTTACGGTGTCGTGGGCCTGGGATTGAACCAGGCGTTCTTCATGTTGGGACTTTTCAAAACAACCACGGCGAACTCGGCGATCTTGAATACGCTCACTCCGATCTTCACCTTGCTGTTTGCAATTCTGATGAAGCAAGAGCGATTCACCTTCCGTCGCGGGGCTGGGTTCTTCGTCGCCATCCTAGGGGCCGTGATCATCTGCAAATTCGAGGATTTCCAACTGTCGAGCCAGACGTTTCAAGGCGACGTGATCACGGTTTTGAATTGCGTAGCGCTCGCGTTTTTCTTCGCGTTTAGCCGCGATTTTCTGCTGAAAACCGACCCCTTCTGGGCCACGGCCTGGATGTTCGTCTTCGGCGGGGCGGTGTTGATGCTGGCGACTCCTTCGCATTGGCATGAGCTGGCGACGTTTCGCACGGATTCGACTTTTCTGTGGGCCGTCTTTTACAACGTGGTCGCGGCCAGCATCATTACTTACTTTTTGAACTCGTGGGCGCTGACGAAGGTGAACGCCTCGTCGGTAGCCTTGTTCATTTACCTGCAACCCGTGGTGGCCGTGCTGAACGGGTGGTTCACTTACGGCGAAGCGATCACGAAGCGAATGGTGCTGGCGATGATTTGTATTTTCTTGGGCGTCGGATTAGGTGTAATGAAAAAGAAGACATGAAATACGCCGGATTCTGGATTCGCAGCCTCGCTTTTTTGATCGATCTGATCCTTTGGAACGTCCTCAGTCTCATTCCTCAGTACCTGGCTTCGTGGATGTTTCATCTGTCGCCGTTCAACGAACAGATCGTGGGCGAGCTGTTTTCGATTCTCGTTTTGCTCGGTTATTATTGCTGGTATCAGCCCAAAACGGGCACGACCCCCGGGAAGCAGATTTTTTCGTTGTACGTGGTGGATGAAAGAACGGGTGGGAATCCGACGCGGATTCAGTCATTCATCCGTCTGGTCGGCTATCTGGTTTCGGCGGTGATTTTAGGGTGCGGGTTTCTCATGGCCGCGTTCCATCCGCAGAAGAAAACGCTCCATGATTTGCTGGCTCGGACGGCGGTCGTCCGGCGAAAGCGCGAATTAGCTTAATTTCAAATCCCAAAGCTCGCGCGAGAACAGGCGCATTTCGTTCAGGTGCTTCCAAAGATCGGCCTGAAACCCTTCGGGAGTATCGAACACTTCTTTTTCGACGACCCACAAGTCGTGATGCAGTTGATTCACGGCGATCTGAAGCCCCTGATTTTTTGCCAGTTCGAGGTACTTTTCTTTCTGAAGCATGACCTCAGGTTAGGCCTTTAATCTTTGCCTGTAAATAGGGTTTTGAAGTACACTTGGGGTATGCGTTTTCAGGGAAAAATCGCGGTTTTGGGCCTCGGCGTCTCTTTGGGGGCGGCCTCGCTTCCGAGCGCGCAGGCGCAGATCGACGACGACCTGCCGTCGCGCCCGACGCCGGTCGAAACCGTGCCTTCGGTGATCCCGAAGCCTGCGCCGACGGCGGCACCGAAGATCGTTTATCTTCCGGGCGACGAGCTGATTTTACCTCCGCTCCTTCATCGGTTCGAGGGCGGCGACATCCTGAACGTCACCTCGCTTCAGCATCGAAAGCGCTCGGCGAAGACGGGGGAGTGGCTCGAATTCGGCGATTCGTTTTCGTTGCCGTCGCGTCTCAGTTTACAAGTGATTTTGCGCGAAACCCTGCAATGGGTCGGCGGCGGCGTTTTCCAGGCCAAGATCGGCGAAAAAACCTGGGATGAAGCGCATACTCCTTACGTGATGACGATCGATCACGGATGGTTGAGGGTCTGGGCCAAGCCCGATTCGACCGGCCATGGAATCGACAATTCGATTCGGATCACGACGACGAACATGACGTTCAAAACCAAAGACGCCGAGTTCTGGCTCAACACGCGGTCGGCGCGGACCGAAATGTACCTCGTTTCGGGCGAAGTCACGGATTCGACGGGGAAGACCTATCGCGAGAAGAAATTTTATCTATGGGAGGGCGAGCCTTCGGCCCTGAAGTTCAGCTCCAAAGAGTGGGATGCGGAGGCATTAGAGGTCCAAATTGCCGGGATTTATCCCTCCTTTGTTAAATTGGCCGATCGGGCCGAAAGTGACTGGAAAAGCGGCGAAACCGAAGACGCCTATGCGAGCCTTCGCCGGAAAGGATGGCGGAAGTTCGACCGTCATGAGCCCGATCCCTCTGTTTTTTCAAAGAAAAAGCAAAAATAACCGAAAAAGAAGTTGCCGGGCCGGCGACTTTTGGGTAGAACTATCTGATCCGTTTATCGTACGTCGAGCCGTAGCGCAGCTGGTAGCGCATCTGGTTTGGGACCAGAGGGTCGCGAGTTCGAATCCCGCCGGCTCGACCACGATAACGGCATTCCTCTTCGAGCTGTCGCTGTGGGCTCAAGTTCCGCCAGCTCGACCAATTTTGATTCAATTTTAATCAGTCGCTTTTAATCAACGGCCTTTAATCAACCGCCGCACCACCTCATCATATCGGCTCGGAATGCCGAGATGATGGCTTTCATAAACTTCAATCATGCGTTTGAGCGAAAAAATTGCTTCGCGCTCGGAGGTGAGTGATTTGCTTTCAAGATCGCCCGCCGACCAACCGATCCAGCCCATCCGAGTATAAGAGCAGTGCCGAGATACTGAGAGAATCCGTGCCGGAAGGGTAAGTTGCTGCGGAACAACCGAGTATTCTTCGATTCGAGGTCGCGGTTCGTCGTCGAAAAGATAAACGTATGCTTGAGCGATTCCGGTTGTTGTCGAACCGTTGGGAACGACCCCGACCCACATGGGACAGGCCGAGGCTTTTGCCTCGGATGAAACCCGCTTCAGACGGTAAAGGCCGCTGTGCCGGTACCATTCGGGCGGGTTCGGATAAGGGAGGGCGAACGTAAGCAGCGCTTTTTGCAAATCGGCCGCCGAAGGGCCTTTGCGAATCAATGCGCGGACGAGTGATCGCACGATCGCGCTCGTGCCGTTCAGGGCATGCCGTGCATTGCGATCGGCGAAATAAAAGATCGCTTCGTGCAGCTCTAAAATCCTTTTTTGCCCTTCGCTCATGCGATCGGTGACGGAGCGAATGCGATTCGGAAACCCATCGCGCGAAATCGCGGCTTGCTCGAACGGACAGCGCGGAAGCGCCTCGGCCGCCGTCGCTTCGTCGCGCACGCGCCAAGCTTCGGTCGTAGGCCACTCATCGACCGGACCGTTTCGGATCAGAATCCGTCGGAGCGCCTCGGGCGCCAGGGATGATGGTGAATGAGGCGCGTCTTTCCACCAAGGGCGAAGAAGATCAAGTGTCCCCTGGGCCGACGCGAGCCGTACCCTCGAAACGATCAGATCGATGAATGCGTCACGATCGAGATGTTCGAGATCCAGTACGTCTCGGGGTTTGGGGATCTCTTCGAAATCGAGCATGACGAGGGCTTGGCCGGGGCAGACGATGGTACCGCCGCCGTTTCCGGTGTGGCCGCCTTCGCCGCGATCGGGGTTCGCGTAAGAAACCGAGGTGAACAGAAGGGCCAAGATCGCGACCCAAAACTCAAGTTTCACCGATAACCTCGCCCGATTCGTCGTCGCTAAACAGATGCGGAATCAGTTGAGTATGAAGTTGATACACTCTTTGGCCTTGCGGGCGATCAAATCGCTCCATCAGCGTTCGCGAAAACGCGTGGACCATTTCTTTCAGATCTTCGACGTCCTCGGGATTGCAGGCGAAGGTGATCGAATTCAAGTGTCGCAAGTCTTTCGGAATTTCGCGAATGGCGCGGCGGTTTAGCTCCAGGCTGTTTTCGTAATAACGGCGAAGCGGTTCGGAAGGGTCGTTGACGGCCGTTTTGAAGTGGAGCTTGTCCTGAACGTAGTGTTCGCCTTCTTTGCGTAAGAGCCCCATTTGAAGGAGAGCTTGGAAAGCCTCCCGAATTCGTTCCTCTGGAACGTCGATCAACTTCAACTTGCGGGCGATCCATTGGGGATCGTCTTTGAATCCTTTGATTTTCACTGCCTCGCGCAGCACGAGGTAGAGCGGATCGGCGATGAGGTCGAATTCCGCGTCTTGCATCTCGCGGTATTGATCGCCTGATTTTTCAGAGATGAGAAGGGCGCGTGCGACCCGTTTGATGACCGGGTTTTGGTTGCGTTCGGAGGCGGCGGCCAGAGCGTCGAAATAGATCCGCTGGTATTCAGTCAGTTCCAGATCGAGGCGGATTCGGTTCAGGATCGCGGGGCGCGGAACGCGCCGACCGGCGATAATGTTTGAGAGTGTTCCGCTGCCTTTGATTCTCAGCTTTCGCGACCAAGTGCCCAGGCTGAAACGTGGGTTCGCCGTGCGTTTCGATTTGTAGACCGCCTTCAAATAGCCAGAAAGATCGTCGAATCGGTAAATCGACGGCAATGCGGGCGACTGGGCGGGAGTGGGGACGGATGCAGCAATTTTCATAAATAATGAATGTGTAAAATAATTCAATTCGCGGGTGAGGTCAAGAAGAGGGTGGCGACAAAGGAGTTTTCGTGGAAACGGCGGGGAACCATCGGGGAAAGTTCAACGGGAATCGTTGCCGGACGGCGGCGTCGAGGTTCCGCTGTTCAAGCAGCGGTGCAGCCGATGCTTCAACGGCGGCGAAGAAACCGTTTCGAGAATGACGAGGGTTAAAAAACGGCACTCTTCGGTTTCATCGAATCGCATCCGCTCGCAGAATTGCTCGGCCAATTCGATCGAAAGACGTTTTTTCCGAGAAAGCACGCTCGACAAAAAAGTATGCGACACCTTCAGTTGCCGCGCGAATGCCCGGATCGAGTAGGTGGGATTGGTTTGGCGTCGCAGTTCGAGTCTCTTCAAAAGAATCGATCTGAAATCGTAATTCGGGTGGAGTGGCATGACTTGAATCTACCTGCGAGAAGTTCGCGGATCAAATCGCTCGGCGAGAAACCCCTTTCATTGATGAAAGCATTAGGGTTCGCGATGAAAACGTCAATTGTCCACGCATGCGTTTCCAGACAGGTGCGAACCGGGCGGGCATTGGTTGCCGTATTTGTCGGCAATGATTCGTTCGAGCGAGATTGCCGACGCATTTTTCGGGTTGATGACGGTGTCTTCGGGCTTGAACTTCGGCATGCCAGCGATTTCGGTTAATTGTTCGATACGAATATGAACCTGAATCGAACTTGCGATCGGACAATGGTTTTTTCCGGCGACTTTGTAACTTTTTTTCGAAGCGGGTGCGAGTGGATTGTCAGGGCATTGGTATTGGGCCGCAGCTCGCACCAGAATCGGACAGCGTCGCCGGTCGGCGGCGGTCGTGGGCACGCTTTTGCCTTGGGCTTGGAATTTTATTTTAAGATCACTGTAAGCGGCCGAGCTGGGCAGGGGGTATGCCGTCCCCATTCCGATCGTTTGCACTTCGTTCGGATTTGTCTTGTGGTTGGCGTAATCCATCGATCCTGCCGGAATGGCGGGGTTGACCTTGGCCGGCTGAAGATCGCCTGCAAACTCGCTGAATTCCGCGCATCGCGTTCCTGAGAGGGTGTAAAATCCCGAAAGCGCTTTTCCGAGTGAGTTCGTGAGAACGAACGCGGCTAACTGGCCGCCGTCGCCCGAGTCATCCGACGAGGCCCAGAGCGTATTAAAATCCGTGACGTTCGTCTTGGAGTTTTCGATGCAGTCGAATTTGGTGAAGGGATCGCCCGGGTGAAATGAATTCAGGCAGCAAGCCAGTTTTTTGTTTACGGCATTGTTGAATTGATTGGCTCGGTCTCCCCCTCCGGTCACGGCGTCCGAAACGGGCGAGGCAAGACCCGACGCGCTTCCGTCGTCGCAGCGGTGATGATTGGGGACGAAGACACAATTCCCCGATCCGTCGTCCTCCTTGGGCATGGAGCAGGCAGGTGTAGGTGTTGGAGTCGGGGTCAGTATTGGGGTGGGCGTTGGAGTCAGGGTCGGTGTCGGTGTCGCTGGGATCGGAGTCAGTGCCGGCGTCGTCGATGGAGGGGGTGGAAGTGGCGGAAAAGGTGTCGACGGAGGAACGGGCGTTGATAGCGGAGTTGAGGTGGGTGTCGGTGTCGGCGATGGCATCCCGGTGGTGGTTCCTCCTCCGGAACAGCTGAAGGCTCCTGCAAACGACGGAGACCACGCGGGCGAAGCCGAGGGAGTGGGCGAGGGAGAGTACAAACATCCACCGGCCCCGGAGCTCATTGCGGCCGTGTTATAGTTTGACCAATCCACCGTTCGAAGGACGGGAATCCATGACGGCACGGCGGAACCGATCACTAAGCTGCTCAGCTCGTTGTTGCTGTTGAGTGTCGCGCTCGCCACTTCTTGTGCGAACGAGAAACAGGTTCGAGACTGCGTATAGGGTGTGTACCAGTGGTCATTGATCGTATTGTTACAGAAGTGACTTGATTCCTGTTTTGCCGAAGTATTGGGATAGCCGGGATTAAACTGATACCAAGGAGTGCAATGGATATTGATCTGATATAACATGTAAGGTTGGCTTGCATTCTGTCGGTCGCGACAAAAATAGAATGTTTGGCTGCCTACGGAGCCTGCCATGAGTTTGCTGAAATCCTGCCGGTCGCAAGAATTGCATCCGCTATTTTGAGCGCAGGCATTCACGCTCGGCTCGGCGATCGGATGATAAATTTTAGAATCTTGGTTGCAAGCGTAAGAATCGCATGTAAGCCAAGTATAGGGTAATACCCCGGGTTGTAAGATGGTGCTACAGACGGGCATGACATACTGTGAAGGCGTGCCTTGAGGAACGGGATAGGGGGTATCAGCATTGGAAAGAGTCGGGGGCAGAACCGTTAATGAAAATGCGAATATGAAGTAAGATAGATATTTTTGCATCTGCGATTCCTCTTCTTTAATTATCCTTTAAAGAACATGGAGAGGAACGGTTTCATTCGCATGAAGGCAAATACTGGAAACCGGAGATTTACAAAATAAAGTTAAGGCGACAAGGTGTACTCGTAAATGTATCCGCTATAGGTACTGATCAGCAGATGCGAACTGTCGCGCCAGGTGAACTGGTTAGGACCGCGTCCGATCCCGCTCATGCCTGAAGCCGGGCCCAAAGCGCTGTCGTCGCACCAGGATTTTCCGCTGCTGATATCGTGGCAATGAAGCTTTCCGTCGCTGGCCATGTAGAAGACCTGATCGTTTCCGGGATGAAAAATAAAGTTGTAGATGTTGTATCCGTTCGGCTGAGTGAAGAGGGTGCCTAACGTACTGTTCGCCGTGTCGGTCGGGGTCGTGAGGTAGCGAATCTTCGTCAGCTCGCCGAAATAAAGTCGATCTTCGTCCGATCGGTATTGCAAATAGCAGGGCCCCTGATTGGCGCAACTGAGGTCGAGGCTGAGATTGACCGGATCGCCCGGTGTCGCGTCGTCCGCGCTGCTTCCGCTGCTGCTGTTTCCCATGATCTTTCTCATCGTATGGTGGTCGAAATCCAGAAACGAAATTTGAGGCGGCTCATCGTAGCTCGGAAGGGATCGATAAGATCCCATTAAAAAAACGCCATGGTCTTTGAACGTCAGATTCTGACTGGTTCCGTAAACATAAAGATCGACCGTGGAAGGATCCGTTCCGTCGGCGGCAAGATTCCAGAAGTTCGAGCTACTCACAGTTTGGCGCGCGACGATTTTATGGCTGGAATCGACCGAGGTCAGAGCATTCTGGTAACGAAACCAGGGAAGCCCATCGCCGTCGAAATTCAACGCAAAGAGGTTGCCACCCGAATAGTATCCGCCGAGATCCAGGTCGGTATCGAAACTCGTCCCGTCGGAATAAAGCGGAATGGAGTTTCCTTGCTGAGTTCCGGCAAGGATCGATGCTTTTTCGGTGGAAGGATCGATGTAGCCCATCACGAGTCCCTGCTGTTCGGTAAAATAAAGGCCCGCCGGAAACGCCGTTTGATTCGGCTCGGTCGCTTGTTTGTAATAAATCCCCGAAAGCACGCCGTTGATCACGCTTTTATCGAGACCGTCGCCGATGAACGGAAGCGATCCCGCGAGCGTGCGGACCTTGCCCGAGGTATCGCGATACCGAACGCGGTATTTTCGGGGGCTATTCACGGCGGGTCCGTCTCCGAACAACAGCGTTCCCTGCGGAGACATCACGAAGGTGGTCTGCGCATTCACGCAGGCCGAAGCGGCATCCACTCCGTCTGCTGTGCAGTTCCCCGTGCCGTTGCTGGTGACGAATGAGGTATAGGTTTCACCTCCGGCGCCCGTCAGGGACGGCGTGTATTCGCGGATTTCTCCGGCCGCTGAGGCATAGAGCTTTCCGTTCCAAGAGCTGTACGCCATCTGATAGCCGCTTGCAGTGATGCTTGCCGAATCATTTTTGCCGTTCAGAATTTTTCGGAAGGTCGAGGGATAAACCGCGTAATAAATCGTCTGACCGTGATTCCATGCGCTCAAGCCCGCGAGTGCGCCGTAATTACCGGTGGCGAACGGCGCAGTCAGTGCATCCACGTCGCTGGTCGAAGGGTTGGCGTTCGTGCAATCACCAGCGACGACGCTCACGGTGCCGGCCGTACCGTCCGTGTTTTGGGTCATCTTCATCAGTCGCATCGGATGATTGCCCGTGCCCCAGGTTCCGGGGTTGCAATTGGCGAGGAAATAAATCGAATTGTCTTCGTCGAAGGTGAAAGGACCCTTCAAGACGAAGGCGGTCGATGGGGTGGCGGTGTTGTCGATGGCGGTGCCGCCGCCGACGTAAAGTCGGCAATGTCCGGTCACGGGGTCGATCTGGTAGAGGGTCGAGGAGTTCAGGTAGGTACTCGAATCCATATCCAAAACATAGAGGTACCCGCGATGATCGAAGGCTAAAATGCTGTAGGTGGTATTCAGTCGGCTGGAAGCGCTGAGGTACCCGTCGGTCGGAAGATTCGTCGTTCCGTGTTGCAAAAAAGTCGAGACCAACCCGGTCGTGGCATCGACCTTTCGAATGCCGTACCCGGAATCGATCACATAAAGGTCGTTCGTCGTCGGGTGAACGTCGAATAATCCCCAGCCACGGGCGCCGTCTTGAAAGCTTGCGCTGAGCGCGGTTCCGCCGATTCCTCGATCGACCGAACCGGCGTAGATGCTCCAACCCGGCGTATTGAGCGTATCCGAGAGCACGGAAATTCCGATGTTGCCTGCTTCGTCCTTGACCATGATCTTCAACCGCAGGTAGTTCACGGTGGGGGCTTGAAAACTCGTGTACGAATCGCTGTCGCTCGTGGGGTTGCCGCTCAGCGATCCCAACCAGGTCATGTTCGACGAATCGGTAATGTCTCCGTTCGTGACCACGTCGAGCCAATGGACGTTGTCGGTCGAATAACTGAGGCTGATCGGATGATCGTCTAGACCCTCGGTATCGGTCGCGGTCCATGCGATTTTGATCGTGTCTCCGGCCAAAAATACGGTCGTGCCGTAATTGCCGCCGGGAGTATCGTTCACGGCCGTAAAAGCCGCGATTTGCGGAGGGTTCCCGATCGAAAACTGAATCGAGTTCTGATCGACGCCTTGGGTGCCGGTCGAAGGCGAAATCGTCGAGACGTTTCCCGTCGAATCTTTCGCCCAAGCACAGATCGTTTTTGTGCCATCGCCCGCAGTGACGAGAAAGCTGTAAGTCTGCGGAGTCCCCGATGCCGCATACGATTGCCAGCTGTCGTCGGCGTATTCGCTTTGACAATCGCCGGTCACCGGGTCGGCCATCGAAAGCCGGATCGAAATCGGATCGTGAATCTCGGTCACGTTGAGTTTTACGTTCACCAAAGGCGTTCCGGTGTACATCGCGCCGTTGTTGATCACGAGCGACGTGAGCGTCGGCGGCGTACTGTCGTACTCGTACGTGAGACTCGTCGCAGGCGAGAGGTTCCCCGCGCCGTCCATCGCCCAGACTTTCAGTGGGTGCGTGCCGTCCCCTAAAAACACGTACGAAAAAGCCCCCGCTGCGGTCGAGCAGGTCTGCCAATCCGGATCGGTCGCCAGCGGAGTCGTCGTGGTTTCGGTGAATAAAATTTTCGCGCGATCCGTACAGTCCGATACGGTGAAGGTCTGCGTGGCCGAGTTCCCGAGTAAGGCCGTAAGCGAGTTGCTTGCGAACGTCACGCCCGGAGCTCCGGGTGCCGTTTGATCGAGAGTCACCGCCACGCTCGAAGATTCGTTTGAAAGATTTCCTGCCGCGTCTCTGGCCCAGGCGGCCAGCGAGGTCGTGCCGTCCCCAGCAGGGAGGGAATAAACGAGATCGCCCGCCACCGCCGAACACGGAACCCAACCCGAGGTTGAAAGGGTCGGGGCTGGGTCTGTGGCATCGCCGATCCAAATCGCCGAGCGGTCGGTGCAGCCGTCGACGGTCAACTTCGCCGAACGTGAATTCGTCAGCGCGGACGAAAACAAAGTCAATGCCGGAGTCGTGGGCGCGGTCGAATCGATTTGAAAGGGCGCGCTTTCTTCCGAAAACGAGGCGCCGGTTTCATCGGTGGCGGTGAGTTTCAAACGCGCGGACGTGACGTCCACGCTCGGAGCGATCCACGGATAGACCTGATTGCCGGGAGTCAGCGAGACGGGCGAGGCGTAGGTCTCGCCGTCCTGGGCGAACGCGAGTTCGAGGGAAGTCACTTTTTTGCCGAACGACACTTCCGGCGCGGTGAGGTGAAGCGAGAGTGTTTCCCCGCCTCGAAGCAAAGACGGAACCGTCCCCAAGGAAAGGCTTCCTTGGTGAAGAAGGGTCGAATCGAGATCGGAACGACGAAAGTGAACCGTACACCCCGTCAGAACCGCCCCGATCAAAATCATTGAAAACGAAACCGACTGCTTCATCCCTATCCTCATTATCGGACGGGTGTTGCATCTTCGGAATGTGTCGACGACGACCCACGAAAAACCTTAAAAACGGGTTTTTTCCTGGAAGATCAGCCACATCGGCTTCCGTTTCAATTTTGCAACGGACTAATTGTAAACAATATCTACAGATAACGGGCGAGAAAGGTCTCCATCGCTCCGTAAAAGTCGAATCGATTTTCTTCGTTGTGAAAGCCATGGCCCTCGTTGGGCTTCACCATGTATTCGATCTCGACCCCCCGCTTTTTGAGCGAATCGACGATCTGGTTTGATTCGTTGATGTTCACCCGCGGGTCTTGCGCCCCTTGGGCGACGAACAGCGGCGCTTTGATGCGATCGACGTGAAACACCGGCGAGGCCGCGCGAAGCAGGGCTTGGTCTTTGGCCGGATCGCCGACCATCGCGTGCAGCTTCGTCAGGTCGGCTTTCCAATACGGCGGGATCGTGTTCATGAACGTGAACAGGTTCGATACCCCCACGTAGTCGACCGCGCAGGCGTACAAGTCGGGCGTGAAGGTGATGCCCGCCAGCGTCGCATAACCGCCGTAACTGCCGCCGTAGATCGCCACGCGCTTCGGATCGACGATGCCTTTCTTTTCAAGCCAAAGCACGCCGTCGGTGATGTCGTCTTGCATCTTCTTGCCCCACTGCTTGAACGAGCGGACGAAGAATTTTTTTCCGTAGCCGGTTGAACCCCGGTAGTTGGGTTGGAATACGGCATAGCCCCGGCTGGCCAGGAATTGCACCTCGGGGTTGAAGCCCCATTCATCACGCACCCACGGGCCGCCGTGCGGGTTCACCACCAAAGGCAGATTCTTGGCCTCTTTGCCGCGCGGAACGGTCAGGTAGCCGTGGATCGTCAGCCCGTCGCGCGAGCGGTATTCGATCGGCTTCATGTCCGAAAGGCGGGAAGGGTCGAGCCAGGGCGAAACGTCGGTTAAAAACGTCAGTCGATCTTTCAAGGCGTCGTACAGGTAGTAACGCCCGCGAGTCTTGTCGCTTGTGGCGATCACGGTGAACAGATCCTCGTCGTGATCGACGCTGGAATAATAAATCTGGTATCCGGGCAGGAGTTTTTCGATCTTGCGGTATCGGTTTTGGGCGACCGAGTCGAAGAAGTGGAATTGCTGCTTCCAGGTGACGAACGAGGCCGCCGTGATCACCTTGCGCTTTTGCGAGTAACTGAGGCTATCGACGTCGACGTCGTTTCGTTGATAGACCGTCTTTTTCACCTTTCCGGTTGCAGGGTCGACGAGCACGATCGCGCTTTTGTCGCGGCCTAGATTCGACGAGGCGTACAGGTCTCGGTTGTCGGGCGTAAAAAGGAGCGGAGAAAAGCTGCTTTTATAATCGAAAGAAACGATGGGTTTGAACGCGTCTTTTTCGGTCTTTCGGGTGTAGACCACGGTCTTGAGCCCGTCGCTTTCGACGCCGATGCGGACGACGCCGGCGTGGTCCGTCCCCCAGCCGGTGAATTTGCCCGGGTTTTTCGCCACTAACTTCGATGCTCCGGTGACGACATTCAGTCGATACACGTCGAAGAGCTCGGGATTGCGGGCATTGCTCTGAACGAGGACGTCGGTGTCGCTGACGTCTTCAAGGTCGTCGAGCAATTCGGCGCGCGTCTTCGGCGTCGGCGTGAGGTCGCGTTCTTGACCGCTTTGAAGATCCACGGCGAAAAGATGAAAATTCTCGTCGCCGTTGAAATCACGCGAGTAAAGAAGGGTGCGGTTGCCTTTCCAAAAATAACCGGCCAGGTCGCGGTCCTTGACGAAGGTGACTTGTTTCGGCGTTCCGGTCGGCAGGCGATCGGCGTCGAGGTCCTGCACGAAAACGTTCATGCGGTTGTTCCACGGCATCATCATGGCCAGGTGTTTGCCGTCGGGCGAGACCGAGAAGCGGCCCTGTTGCGGGTTGCGAAAAAAGTCCTTCAAGGGGATCTGGGCCGCGTTTGAAACCGTGTGTGGAGCGGTGGAGCAGGCGAGCAAAAGAATGGCCAATGTGCCGGAAATGATCAGGGATTTTGTCATGAAAAAAGGATAGCGCTTCGCCCGCCGATTGCAACTGGATTTGCAAGTTAATTGCAATTATGGAGTTTAAAACGCGCGTTTGCGCTTCGAGGACGGAAGAATATTGAGCATCTCGCGGTACTTGGCGACCGTCCGGCGGGCGATATCGATGTTTTCTTTCTGAAGCAGCTCGACCAGCTGCTGATCGGAAAGCGGCTTTTTCGGGTCTTCCTTCGCGATGAGGTGCTTGATCTTTTCTTTCACCGCGCTGCTGGCCAGGGCTTCGCCCCCGTCGGCGCTGTTGATGCTCGAATTGAAGAAATACTTCAGCTCGAACGTTCCGACCGGAGTGTGCATGTACTTATTCGTGGTCACGCGCGAGATCGTCGATTCGTGCATGCCGACGTCGGCCGCGATGTCTTTCAACACCATGGGCTTTAAGAATTGCGCGCCTTTCTCGAAAAACTCCCGCTGCCGGGCCAAGATCGCCTCGGTGACTTTATAAATCGTTTTTTGGCGGTTCTGGATCGAACGGATCAGCCACATGGCCGCGCGCAGCTTGTCCTGCACGTACTCTTTGGCCTGACCGGCTTTCTCGCTGGCAGCGCTACCGTCTTTCGCGGCGGCGGCCGCTTCTTTTTGCACGATGCTTTTGTAATAGCTCGAAACCCGCAGGCGGGGGATTCCGTCGTCGTTCATCTGAATCACGAAGTTGTTGCCGACCTTTTGGATGTAGATGTCGGGAGTGATGTACTGGGTGTCGGACTCGGTGAAGATGCTGCCCGGTTTCGGTTCGAATTCATGAATGAGGCGTTGGGCTTCGACCACCTTTTCGATCGGAAGCGAAAGCGCCTTGGCAATGGCCGGGATGTTGTGTTTTTCGAGCTCGACCATGTATTCCTTGATGATCTGCTCGACCACGGGTTCGCGCGGGTTCAGGAAGCTCGCCTGGATCAAGAGGCACTCTTGCAGGTTGCGCGCGGCGATCCCGATCGGATCGAAGCTTTGAAGCATTTTTAAAATTTCTTCGCCATCTTCGAGTTCGATGCCGGCCTGTTGGCAAAGTTCGGCGAGATCGGCTTCGAGATAACCGTCGTCGCTCAGGCTCGCGATGATCAGTTGACCCAGCTTCTCTTCGTTTTCCATCAGGTTCAACATCGAGAGCTGCCACTGAAGGTGTTCTTCAAGCGAAGAGGTTTTCGTCAAAATATTTTCGTAAGTCGGAGCATCGTCCGGGTTCACTTCTTTCATCGACGGAGCGGTGCTGGAGCCGTCGTTGAAGTCTTCGAGATAAGCGTCCCAGTTCACGTCGTCCTTGGTCGCCAGATTTTTTTCGTCTTCGGTCTGAGGCTGTTGTTGGGCCTGTTCGTCGTTTTTCTGCTGAACTTCCGGGTCGAAGGTATCGCCTTCGGCGGCGGTTTCGACGTTGTCCGGATTGGCTTCTTCGCCGATTTCCTCTAAGACCGGGTTTTCCGTCAGCTCTTGAGTGATGAGCTCTGCCAGTTCCATGTGATTCAGCTGAAGCAGCTTGATCGCTTGCTGAAGCTGAGGAGTCATCACCAGATTCTGTCCGAGTTTCAGGCTCTGTTTTAACTGGATACCCATACTCTGATCTTATCGGCTTGGCGTAGTCTTTGCAGTAGAAATTTTTTTAAAGATGCGATCACGGGGTCTAGCGATGTGTCACTGACGACGCACTCAGAAGCGGAAATTTTCTCCGAGGTATTTTTCCCGCGCTTTCGGCGATTGCGCAATTTGTTCGGGCGTTCCTTGCTCGAAAATCACACCTTCGCTCAAGATACAGCCCCAGTCGCAGATTGAAAGCGTTTCGCGCACGTTGTGATCGGTGATGAGCACGCCGATGTTGCGCTCTTTCAAGGTCAGAATCATTTTCTGGATGTCGGCGACGGCAAGCGGATCGACGCCGGCGAACGGCTCATCGAGTAAAATGAACGACGGATTCAATGCCAACGCGCGCGCGACTTCGACCCGCCGCCGTTCGCCGCCCGACAGCGTGAAGGTTTGTTGCTGCGAAACGTGGTTGAGCGCGAACTCGTCGAGCAAAGTTTGAAGGCGCGTTTTGCGTTCGGTGTGCGAAAGCGGCAGCGATTCGAGCGTGGCCATGATGTTGTCTTCGACCGTGAGTTTTCGGAAGACCGAAGGCTCCTGCGGAAGGTAGGCGATCCCCGCGCGCGCGCGTTCGTGCATGGGCCAGCGGCTGATTTCTTTCTGGTCGAGGTAGACGTGCCCGTCGTCCGGCAGGATCAGGCCCGTGATCATGTAAAAGGTCGTGGTTTTGCCCGCTCCGTTCAAGCCGAGCAGACCCACGATCTGTCCCGATTCGACTTCGAGGCTGACGCCTTTGACGACCTGGCGTTTTTTGTACGATTTGACGAGATTGATCGCGCGCAATTTGCTTTTGGGGGGATTGGCTTCATTCCTTGTTGTAGATGGCATTGCTTTCTTTCACCTCGATGGTGTCGCGGTTGCGGTTAAAAACGATCGTGTCTCCCGTAATCGTATCATCATCCTGATAGACCTGCGGAAAATCCTCCAACTGGATCCGGTTTTCCGCATTCAGGTAAACGGCGCGTCCGCTGGTCGCGGTCGAGACGCGATCGGGATCGTGCGCGTCGCGGACGAACACGTCTTTGACGGCCGTGATGGTCTGAAGCTCTTGGCGCGGACTCAGCTGAACTTCGAGCGATCGCGATTTCAAATCGAGATCGGGCTCGTGCACGGTCACGAATTGCCGGTCGAGCGGACCGGTCTCGTCCATGTGAAAACTCAGGTGATTGCGAAGATGCGCGTAAGTCGCGCGGTCCGAGCGGATGACGGTCGTTTTTTGGTGGTGAAGGGTGACGACGACTTGGCTCAAAAGTTTGAGTTCTTGAAGGCCCGTATTGACGAAGAACAGCCCATGCGATTCGAAATCGATTTGTGCCGTGGCGTCGGTATTTTCGCCGGTGACTTTTTGATCGGTCGGAATTTCAAGCTGGGTCACCGGACGGGTCAGAGCCTTCAGGAATTCCGAGTGCACGACCGTCCCGTTTTTCAGGGTGGCGATCACGTTTCCGTAAAAGCGGATCTCGTTCCGGTCGAGGTGCATCACCGCTTCTTTCGACTGCACGGTGGTGCCGTCCTGCATGAAGATGGTGACGTCGATGCCGTAAAGGATTTGCTCTTTTTGATAAACGTTCGATTTTCGGGCGATGATCTTCCAGTTCGGCTGATGCTCGACGCTCGAATAAAACTGAAGCCCTCGGACCGAATAGGTCGGAGCTTCCTGATCGGGGACGTCCTGCGCCAAAAGGGTCGGTTCGTTTTTGAGAAAACTCAAGAGTTCCTGGGGAGGAATGACCCGAACGCCGTTGAAGTCCTCTTCCAGCGAAGAGGGCGAGAGCAGGACGAAATGTCCGACAAAAAAGAGCGACAAGATCAGCAGCAGCAGCGACTGAAACTGGGTGTTTTTAATCCATTTTACCTGCATTTTGCTCGGGGTCGGCACTAGGATAAGTATTGCATCTTTTAACGCGAACGTGTATCTCTCTATTCTTAACTTTTAAAGGGAAGGGGGTGACACTCATGCCAGGTATCGTCATTCGTGAAGGAGATTCCTTCGAAGCCGCTCTGAAGCG
>Ga0164242_10000869_pt1 | contig 36019 bp, 33 predicted proteins | sample OricomgcompostMG_FD_108783 | JGI IMG/M metagenome (GOLD analysis project Ga0164242, IMG submission 108783) | Miracle-Growth compost microbial communities from Emeryville, California, USA - Original compost - Miracle growth compost (MG) ... | reverse complement strand
CGTGCTGCTGTGGTTGCCGGATGCCCGCGTTCGGCGGTGGTGGCCGCAGACCACTTCCGGCGCAGCCGGCGTTTGAGCGCCATCGACGGCTTTTCGATCAACCACCAGCTGGCCGCGGCCAGCGGCAGGGTGGCGGCCAGGGCGGTCAGGAAGAACACCGCCACCGGCAGCCGGGCGAGCCCGCACACCGCCAGCAGCTGCTGGACCGGAAACGCGTAGATGTAGACGCCGTAGGACAGGTCGGTGGCCAGCCGCAGCCGGCGGTTGCGCAGCAGGGCGCCGGACACGATGATCGCGTAGGCCAGCGGCAGCGCGGCCACCACCCGGTAGTCGGGCAGCCGGCTGGCCGCCGCCACGACGACGACGCACACCGCGACGAGCGACCACCGGGCCGGGATCACGTCCTTCCACTGGTAGACCACGGCCCCGGCGGCGAACATGATGGCCGAGCGCACCGCCAGCTGCGCGACGGTCCATTGCCCCGGGTAGGTCAGCGGCGGCACCAACGCCGCCCCGACCACCGCCAGCGCCAACACCGCGACGGACATCCACCGGCGATCGGCCAGCCCGGCCACGCCGATCGCGGCGACGGCGAGGTAGCACGCCACCTCCCAGACCAGGGACCACAACGAGCCGTTCCAGACCCCCGGATGCGGTACGCCGCCGGGTGTTGCGCCGATGTTCAGGTGGAAGTAGGCCACCGCGCTGTTCTTCGCGAGGTACTCCAGCGGCGCGCCGGAGGACAGCAGCGCGCCCACCGAGCCCCCCTGGATCGCCACGCTGAGCGGGGCGACCGCGAACGCGGTGACGATCAGGCACACGTAGTAGCCGGGCAGGATACGCAGGGCCCTCGCGGCGAGAAAGTCGCGCAGTCGCGGATCGTCGAGCCAGCTGCGGGTGATCAGGAACCCCGAGATCGCGAAGAACCCGTCCACCCCGACCGAGAAGAGAAGCTGCAGCGTCGCCGCCGGCGGCAACCGGTTGGTGATCGGCCAGCAATGCCACAGCATCACCTCGGCCGCCAGCAGCAGCCGCCACGCATTCAGCGCGTTGCGCCGCGGATCGAACACCTGCCCGAGGGTCATCGGCCTCCGCCTGTCCTATGCCCCCCGCACTATGGACGCCCCCCGCACTGGGACGGCATATTACCGGCACCGGCCGAGCCGCGGCTAGAAGTGTCCCGGCGCCTCCGGGGCTGGCCGGTCGGCGAGCACGTCGGCCGGGGCGGGCTCGGCCTGCGACACCCGCGGGTCGCTTTCGGCGGCCCGCGGGCCGGTCCACTTGCGCTTGAGGCGGCGTTTGAGGGCCATCGACGGCTTCTCGATGAGGAACCAGCTGGCCGCCGCCAGCGGCAGCGTGGCCGCCACCGAGGCGAGGAAGAACAGGGCCGGATGCAACCGCGTCGCCAGCCCGCACACGGCCAGCAGCTGCTGGGTGGGGAAGGCGTAGATGTAGACGCCGTAGGACAGGTCGGTGCGCAGCACCAACCGCTCGCTCTTGAGCAGGGAACCGGTCACGATGACGGCGTAGGCCAGCGGGAGGGCACCGACCACCCGGTAGTCGGGCAGGAACCCGGCCGCGGCGACGATGGCGAGGGCGACCGCGACCAGCGACCAGCGGGCGGGGATGACGTCTCGCCACTGATACATGACCGCCCCGGCCGAGAACATGATTGCCGAGCGGACCGCGAGCTGCGGGATGGTCCACACCCCGGGAAATGTCAGCGGCGGCACGACCAATGCCCCCAACGTGGCCAGCACCAGAATCAACGGGGAAATCCAGCGACGGTTGCCCAGCCCCACCACGCCGATGGCGGCGACGACGAGGTAGCACAGCAGTTCCCAGATCAACGACCACATGGAACCGTTCCAGGCGTTTCCGCCCGGCACCCCGTGCAGCGTTCCGTCGATGCTCGGCTGCAGATAGACGATCGCGCTGTTTTTCAGGACGTACTCCAGCGGGGCGGCGGACCCGAGCAGCTTGGCGGGCGAGCCACCCTGGATCACCACACTGAGCGGGGCGAACACGAACGCCGTCACGATCAGGCAGATATAGAAGCCCGGCAGGATGCGCAGGGCGCGGGCGGTCAGATAGTCACGCAGCCGGGGGTCGCTGAGCCAGCTGCGGGTGATCAGGAAACCGGAGATCGCGAAGAACCCGTCCACACCCACCGAGAAGAACAGCTGCAGGATGGACTTGGGCGGCATGTGACCGGTGATCGGCCAGGAGTGGAACAGCATCACCTCGGCGGCCAGCACCAGCCGAAGCGCGTTGAGCGCGTTTCGCCGCGGATCGAATACCTGCCCGAGCTTCATCCGCCTCCGTTTCCGTGCCCACCGCGCGCCGTCGGCGCCATCGTATCGGCCGAAGGCGGCGAGCAGGGGACGCGGGCGACGGGGTGCCCGGCCGCGCCGCTACGCCACACCCGGGACCTCGGGCGGCAGCACCATCGCCGCCTGCTCGGGGGTGGCGGCGGCCTTCCTTTTCAACCGTGTCTTCAGCGCGCGGGCCGGCTTCTCCACCAGGAACCAGCTCGCCGCGGCCAGCGGCACGGTGGCCGCGGCGACGGCCAGGCAGAACACCACCGGGTTGAGGCTGAGCAGCCCGAGCACGGCCAGCAGCTGCTGCACCGGGTAGGCGTAGATGTACATGCCGTAGGACAGGTCGGTGCGAAACCACAACCGCCGGTTGTGCAGCAGGGAGCCGGACACGACGACGGCGTAGGCCAGCGGAAGGGCGGCCACCACCCGGTAGTCGGGCAGCTGGCCGGCGACCAGCACGATGACCACGCACACCGCCACCAGCGACCAGCGGGCCGGAATGACGTCGCGCCACTGGTACAGCAGCGCGCCCGCCGAGAACATGATGGCCGCCCGGCAGGCCAGGAAGACGAGGGCGGTCGCGACGTTGCCCTCCGGGTGGTGGAACACCTCGGGGAAGGTGACCGGCGGCAGGAACGACGCACCGATCGCCGCCGCCACCAGAATCACCGGGGACACCCAGCGGCGGTTGGCGAGTCCGGCCACACCGATCGCGGCCACGACCAGGTAGCACATCACCTCCCAGAACAGCGACCACAGCGAGGCGTTCCAGATGCCCGCGTTGGGGATGTCGTGCGGGGTGCCCCCGACGTCGGGTTTGAGCCACAACACCGCGATGTTCTTCAGCACGTACTCGAACGGCGCGTAGGAGAACAACAGCCGGGCCGGCGACCCGCCCTGGATCGCCACGCTGAGCGGGGCGAAGACGAACGCGGTCACGATCATGCAGACGTAGAAGCCGGGCAGGATGCGCAGCGCGCGGGCGGCCAGGTAGGCCCGCAGCTGCGGGTTGCTCAGCCAGCTCGCGGTGATCAGGAAGCCCGAGATCGCGAAGAACCCGTCGACGCCGACGCAGAGCAACAGCTGCAGGACGGCCCGCACCGAAGGGAGGTGACCGCGGATCGGAAAGGTGTGCCAGAAGATGACCTCGGCCGCGAGCGCCAACCGCCACGCGTTGAGTGCGTTGCTGCGCGGGTCGAACACCTGCCCGAGTTTCATCGACGTTTCCCGTCATCCGAAACGGGCATCATCGGCATCATCGGCGCCATCCTAACGTCACCGAACGCCGAATTGGGCCGGTTCACGCTACTGGGCCGATCAGGGCGCTGCAACCGCGGCGTTACTTGATATGTGTTGAATAAAGTGGTCGGGCGGCGATCCCGGGTTGTGCGCACGGCGAGCGCCAACTGCGTTGCGGGATAACGGTTGCGGACAATGCGGGTCGAGACGATCAGCGCGGCAAACCCTCGATGAATGCTTGCGTCTCCGCCCAGGTGGGCAGCAACCCCGAGGCGCGAACCTCCTCCAGGCTGGGGGCCGCGGCGTCGCGCTCGGACAGCGTGGGCGCGGCACCGGCCACCAGCGGCCAGTCGATCCCCAGCGCCGGATCGGTGGCGCAGATGGTGTGTTCGCGCCCCGGGTTGTATTCCGCCGAGCACAGGTACATCACCGTCGAATTGTCTTGCAGTGCAAGGAATCCGTGCCCCAGACCCTCGGAGATGTAGATCGTGCGGTGCTCGGCGTCGTCGAGCAGCACCGAATCCCATTGCCCGAACGTGGGCGAGCCCACCCGGATGTCGACGACCACGTCGAACACCGAACCACGCACGCAGGTCACGTATTTGGCCTGGCTGGGCGGCACCTGGGCGAAGTGCAGGCCGCGCAGCACACCCGCCGCGGACACCGAGCAGTTGGCTTGCCGGACGTCGAGCCGATGACCGGCGAAGGAGCGAAACCCCTTGTCGGTCAGCCATTCAAAGAAATGGCCGCGGGCGTCGCCGTGCACGGTGGGGGTGATCTCCCAGGCGCCGGGGATTTTCAGTTCGCGGGCCGACACGTCACTGCCCGCGTTCTTCGTAGCGCGCTTCCGAGGCGTCTTTCAACGGCCGCCACCACGATTCGTTCGCGCGATACCAGTCGATGGTCTCACGCAGGCCCTCCTCGAAGTCGGTGTGCTTTGGCGCCCAACATAATTCGTCGTACAACGTGGACGGGTCGATAGCGTAGCGCAGGTCGTGTCCGACGCGGTCGGTGACGTGGTCGAAGTCGTCGGGGTCGCGCCCCATCATCTGCAGCAACGTCCGCAGCACGGTCAGGTTGTCGCGTTCACCCTCCGAGCTGATCAGGTAGGTCCGGCCGATCTCGCCGGATTCCAGGATGCGGCGCACCGCGCTGTTGTGGTCGTCGACGTGGATCCAGTCGCGCACGTTGGCGCCGGTGCCGTACAGCTTGGGGCGGCGGCCGGTGAGCACGTTGGTGATCTGGCGCGGGATGAACTTCTCGACGTGCTGATACGGGCCGTAGTTGTTGGAGCAGTTGGAGATTGTCGCGCGCACCCCGTACGAGCGCACCCAGGCGCGCACCAGCATGTCGGCGGCCGCCTTGGTCGCCGAGTACGGGCTGGACGGGTTGTAGGGCGTCGACTCGGTGAACCGGTTCGGGTCGTCGAGCTCGAGGTCGCCGTAGACCTCGTCGGTGGAGATGTGGTGCAGCCGCACGCCGTGACGCCGCACCGCCTCCAGGATGGTGAAGGTGCCCACCACGTTGGTGTGCAGGAACGGCTCCGGGCCGGCCAGCGCGTTGTCGACGTGGCTCTCGGCGGCGAAGTGCACCACGGCGTCGGACTCGGCGACCAGCCGCGACACCAGCTCGGCGTCGGTGATGTCGCCGACCACCAGCCGGATGGAATCCTCGACGCCGGCCAGCGACTCGCGCCGGCCCGCGTAGGTCAGGGCGTCGAGCACCGTCACCGAGTCCTCGGGATGCTCGCGAACGGTGCTGTGCACGAAGTTGGCGCCGATGAAACCCGCGCCGCCGGTGACCAGTAACCGCATGACCCAAACCCTAACGGAGCCGATCGGTCAGTTCGTCCGAGTCAGCCCCAGAGCATCGGCCAATTCGGTCAGCGCGGGCAGCAGCGTCTCCTCGGAATCCCCGCCCAGCACCTGGATCGCCACGTGGTCGGCCCCGGCGTCCAGATGCTCGCGCAGTCGCGCCGCGACGGCCTGCGGGGTGCCGTAGCCGATCACCGCGTCGATCAGCCGGTCGCTGCCCGGTGGGCGCACGTCGGCCTCGGTGAACCCCAGTCGCAGCCAGTTGTGCACGTAATTGCTCAGGCCCAGGTTGTGCTCGATGGCCTGCCGGCCGGCCGCCCGCGCCCGGTCCCGGTCGGTGGTGAGCACGACCTTGTGCGCGGGCGCCAAAAAGACCGAGCCGCCCACCAATTCGCGCGCCTTGGCGGTGTGTTCCGGGGTGGTCAGGAAGGGGTGCGCGCCGGCACTGCGCTGAGCGGCCAGCCGCAGCATCCGCGGTCCCAGCGCGGCCAGCACCCGCCGGCTGGTCGGGATCACCGCCGCGTCGAGCTCGTCGAGGTAGGAGACCACCGCGTCGTACGGCTTGACGTACTCCCGGGTGTGCTCGCGGTGGCCGGCCCCGATGCCCAGCAAAAACCTTCCGGGGTGGCCGCTTTCGATCCGGTGGAACGACTCGGCGACGGCCGCGGCCGGCGCCGACCAGATGTTGACGATCCCGGTGGCCAGGTGCAGCGAGGTGGTGCCGGCCAGGGCGGGGTCCACCCAGGACAGCTCGGCGTCGGGTGATCCGCCGATCCAGGCGGCGCCGTAGCCCAGCGATTCGATCCGCGCGGCCAGTTCGGCGGTGATGGACCGGGTGGACAGCCACACGCCGAACGGGCCCAGGTCGGGCTTGAGCGAAACTCCCTCAGTCATCCGGCTCCCCCTGTGGTCAGGACGGTTTCAGTCCGAGCGGCCCCGCCAGTTCGGCCAGCGCCGAGACCAGGTTTTCATCCTTGGTCAGCACCTGCACGGGCACGTGGTCGGCGCCGGCGTCCAGATGCTCGCGCAGCCGCGCGGCGATCCGGTCCACGCTGCCATATGCCACCAGCGCGTCGACCAAGCGGTCGCTGCCCGGCCGGGTGATCTCGTCGTCGGTGAAACCCAGCCGCTTCCAGTTGTTTCGGTAGTTCGCGAGGTTGAAGTAGATGTCGAGCGCCTTGCGGCCGACCGCCCGGGCGTGCTCCGCGTCGGTGGTCAGCACCACCTTGTGCTCGGGCGCCAGGAAGGCCGACGGGCCGATGAGCTCGCGGGCCCGGGCGGTGTGCTCGGGCGTGGTCAGGTAGGGGTGCGCCCCGGCGGAGCGCTCGGCGGACAGCCTGAGCACCCGCGGCCCCAGCGCCGCCACCACCCGGCGGCCGGCCGGCACGCCGTACTCGTCGAGCCGGGTCAGGTAGTCGGCCAGCGCGTCGTAGGGCTTGCGGTATTCGGTGTGCGCCTCGGGATGCCCGACACCGATGCCCAGCAGGAAGCGGCCCGGGTAGGCCGCCTCGATCCGGTGGAAGGATTCGGCCACCGGCCCGGCGGGCGCGGTCCAGATGTTGACGATGCCGGTGGCCACCTGCAGCGTCGTCGTCGCCTCCAGAAGGGGCTCCACCCAGGCCAGCTCGGCCGGCGGGGAACCGCCCACCCAGACGGCGCCGTAGCCGAGCGCCTCGATGTCCTTGGCTTGCTGGGGTGTGACGCCGCGTCCGAACGATCCGAACCGGCCGAGATCGGGCTTGCCTGCTGCTTGGGTCATGGTCGTGGCAACCGGCGTCCGCGGGCCGCTATTCCGGCCCCCGCCGGCCGGGGGTCTGCGCTCGTCAGGAGGATTTTGGTGGCGGCCGAAAACCAGGTATCGTAGAACGACGGTGCGGCATCCGCGCCGACTTTTTGTGTGTCCAGTCCTAGGAATTTCCTGTCACCGGCTCACGTTCCAAGTCGGTGTGCAATGGTGCGCCGACCTGGGCGCATACCCGAACGAGACTAAACGACGAGGATTTTTAACCAGTTATGGCCAAGAAGGACGGCGCCATAGAGGTCGAGGGCCGCGTGGTCGAGCCCCTGCCCAATGCGATGTTTCGCATTGAGCTGGAGAACGGTCACAAGGTGCTTGCCCACATCAGCGGCAAGATGCGGCAGCATTACATCCGCATCCTGCCCGAGGACCGGGTGGTCGTGGAGTTGTCTCCGTACGACCTGTCCCGGGGCCGCATCGTGTACCGCTACAAGTAACGACACAGAACAGGATCGAACAGCCGTGAAGGTCAACCCGAGCGTCAAGCCAATCTGTGACAAGTGCAGGGTGATCCGTCGGCATGGGCGGGTCATGGTGATCTGCTCCGATCCGCGCCACAAGCAGCGACAAGGCTGAGCCGCGGCCGGGTTCGCCCGGCCCCCGACACAACTGAATGCAGACCTCCCAGCACCACCGAGCTGCCTGGCGCGTCAAGCGCCAAAAAAGACGAATCAGCGCCGCTCGGACACGCCCGGACGGAGGCCGGGCCCCGCAAATCCCCCAGGGGAAGCGGGAACGGGCTGGGATCAGACCTCCGCAGAGAAAAAGAGGAACGCCACCCATGGCTCGACTAGTCGGCGTCGATCTGCCGCGCGATAAGCGGATGGAGATCGCCCTGACCTACATCTACGGTGTCGGCCGCACCCGGTCGAACGAGATCCTGGCGGCCACCGGCATCGACCGGGACCTGCGCACCCGCGATCTCACCGATGACCAGCTGACCCACCTGCGCGATTACATCGAGGCCAACCTCAAGGTCGAGGGTGACCTGCGCCGCGAGGTCCAGGCCGACATCCGGCGCAAGATCGAGATCGGCTGCTACCAGGGCCTGCGGCACCGCCGCGGCCTGCCGGTGCGCGGCCAGCGGACCAAGACCAACGCGCGCACCCGCAAGGGCCCCAAGCGCACCATCGCCGGCAAGAAGAAGGCCAGGTAACCACCCATGCCACCAGCCAAGAAGGCAGCCGCTGCCCCCAAGAAGGGGCAGAAGACCCGCCGCCGGGAGAAGAAGAACGTCCCGCACGGCGCGGCCCACATCAAGAGCACGTTCAACAACACGATCGTGACGATCACCGACCCGCAGGGCAACGTCATCGCCTGGGCGTCGTCCGGCCACGTCGGGTTCAAGGGCTCGCGGAAGTCGACCCCGTTCGCCGCCCAGCTGGCCGCCGAGAACGCGGCCCGCAAGGCGCAGGAACACGGCGTGCGCAAGGTCGACGTGTTCGTCAAGGGCCCGGGCTCGGGCCGGGAGACGGCGATCCGGTCGCTGCAGGCCGCCGGGCTGGAGGTCGGCGCGATCTCCGACGTCACCCCCCAGCCGCACAACGGCGTCCGCCCCCCGAAGCGCAGAAGGGTCTAGCAGAAATCATGGCTCGTTACACCGGACCCGTCACCCGCAAGTCGCGCCGGCTGCGCACCGACCTCGTCGGTGGCGACCAGGCGTTCGAGAAGCGCCCCTACCCGCCCGGCCAGCACGGCCGCGCGCGGATCAAGGAGAGCGAATACCTGCTGCAGCTGCAGGAGAAGCAGAAGGCCCGCTTCACCTACGGCGTGATGGAAAAGCAGTTCCGCCGCTACTACGAGGAGGCCGTCCGCCAGCCCGGCAAGACGGGTGAGGAGTTGCTGCGGATCCTGGAAAGCCGCCTGGACAACGTCGTCTACCGGGCCGGCCTGGCCCGCACCCGCCGGATGGCGCGCCAGCTGGTCACCCACGGCCACTTCACGGTCAACGGCGTGCGCGTCGACGTGCCCAGCTATCGGGTGTCGCAGTACGACATCATCGACGTTCGCGAGCAGTCGCTGAACTCGGTGCCGTTCCAGATCGCGCGGGAGACCGCGGGCGACCGGCCCGTCCCGAGCTGGCTGCAGGTGGTGGGGGAGCGGCAGCGCATCCTCATCCACCAGCTGCCCGAGCGGGCGCAGATCGACGTGCCGCTCACCGAGCAGCTGATCGTCGAGTTCTACTCGAAGTAAGAACCCCTGCGCTGAACCCGGCGCAGGGTACTTAGCGGCATCAAATAGCGGGTGCCGAGAAGGAGAAGAAGAAACACCATGCTGATCTCTCAGCGACCCACCCTGTCGGAGGAAGTCCTCACCGACAACCGCTCCCAGTTCGTCATCGAGCCGCTGGAGCCGGGATTCGGCTACACCCTGGGCAATTCGTTGCGCCGCACGCTGCTGTCCTCGATCCCGGGGGCGGCCGTCACCAGCATCCGCATCGACGGCGTGCTGCACGAGTTCACCACCGTGCCCGGCGTCAAGGAAGACGTCACCGCGATCATCCTGAACCTCAAGAGCCTGGTGGTGTCCTCGGAGGAGGACGAGCCGGTCACCATGTATCTGCGCAAGCAGGGTCCCGGCGAGGTCACCGCGGGTGACATCGTGCCGCCCGCCGGCGTCACCGTGCACAACCCCGAGCTGCACATCGCCACGCTGAACGACAAGGGCAAGCTCGAGGTGGAGCTGGTCGTCGAGCGCGGCCGCGGCTACGTGCCGGCCGTGCAGAACCGCGCCTCGGGCGCCGAAATCGGCCGTATCCCAGTCGATTCCATCTACTCGCCGGTGCTCAAGGTCACCTACAAGGTGGACGCCACCCGTGTCGAGCAGCGCACCGACTTCGACAAGCTGATCCTGGACGTGGAGACCAAGAGCTCGATCACGCCGCGCGACGCGCTGGCGTCGGCGGGTAAGACCCTGGTCGAATTGTTCGGCCTGGCACGCGAACTCAACGTCGAGGCCGAGGGCATCGAGATCGGGCCGTCGCCGGCCGAGGCCGACCACATCGCGTCGTTCGCGCTGCCGATCGACGACCTGGACCTGACGGTGCGGTCCTACAACTGCCTCAAGCGCGAGGGTGTGCACACCGTCGGCGAGCTGGTCAGCCGCACCGAGTCCGACCTGCTCGACATCCGCAACTTCGGCCAGAAGTCCATCGACGAGGTGAAGGTCAAGCTGCACCAGCTGGGCCTGTCGCTCAAGGACAGCCCGCCGAGCTTCGACCCGTCGCAGGTCGCGGGTTACGACGTCGCCACCGGCACCTGGTCCACCGAGGCCGCCTACGACGACCAGGACTACGCGGAAACCGAACAGCTGTAACACGGCTTTGACCTAAGGAGCGTCAGCAATGCCCAAGCCCACCAAGGGGCCTCGCCTCGGCGGGTCGTCTTCGCACCAGAAGGCCCTTCTGGCCAACCTGGCCACCTCGCTGTTCGAGCACGGCCGGATCAAGACGACCGAGCCCAAGGCGCGTGCGCTGCGTCCGTATGCGGAGAAGCTGATCACGCACGCGAAAAAGGGTGCGCTGCACAACCGCCGCGAGGTGCTCAAGAAGATCCGCGACAAGGACGTGGTGCACGTCCTGTTCGAGGAGATCGGCCCGTTCTTCGCCGACCGCAACGGCGGCTACACCCGCATCATCAAGGTCGAGCCGCGCAAGGGCGACAACGCTCCGATGGCCGTGATCGAGCTGGTGCGGGAGAAGACGGTCACCTCGGAGGCCGACCGGGCGCGCCGGGTGAAGGCCTCGAAGAAGGCCCCGGAGGCCGCGGCGGCGGCGCCGCAGGCGGCGGTCGAGCCGGAAGCGGTCGAGGCCGCGCCGGCGCCGGACGCACCGGAAGCCGCGCCGGAAGCGGAGGCCGCGGCGCCGCAGCCGGCGGACGAGGCCGAAGGGTCCAGCGAGGATTAGCGAGGACGTCCGTCTGCGGCTCGATATCGCCTATGACGGAACAGGTTTCGCGGGCTGGGCTACTCAGTCCGGCCAGCGGACCGTGGCCGGGGTGCTCGACGAGGCGCTGACGACCGTCTTCCGCACGCCGGTGCGGTTGCGCGCCGCGGGCCGCACCGACGCGGGGGTGCACGCCACCGGGCAGGTCGCTCATCTCGACGTGCCGGGCACCGCGCTGCCGAACGCCTACCCGCGCGCACCGCACGTCGGCGAAGCCGAATTCGGGCCGCTGCTGCGCCGGCTGGGCCGGTTCCTGCCCACCGACGTCCGCGTCGTCGACATCACCCGCGCGCCAGCGGGTTTCGACGCCCGGTTCTCGGCGCTGCGGCGCCACTACGTCTACCGGCTCTCGACGGCCCCGTGGGGTGTGCTGCCGCAGCAGGCCCGCTACGTCACCGCCTGGCCCCGCCCCCTGGACGTCGAGGCGATGGCCGCCGCGTCGCGAGACCTGTTGGGGCTGCACGACTTCGCCGCGTTCTGCCGTCACCGCGAGAACGCCACCACCATCCGCGACCTGCAGCGCCTGGACTGGACCCGCGACGGCGACCTGATCATTGCGAGGGTCAGCGCCGACGCGTTCTGCTGGTCGATGGTGCGCTCCCTGGTCGGGGCGCTGCTGGCGGTCGGGGAGAACCGGCGGCCGGTGTCCTGGTGTCGCGAATTGCTCAGCGCCACAAACCGATCCAGTGACTACGCCACCGCACCGGCGCACGGGCTGACCCTGGTCGGGGTCGACTACCCGCCGGATGACCAGCTGGCGGCGCGCAACCTGATCACCCGCGACGTGCGCTCGCGCTAGACCCGGGCGGCGACGAACCTGGCTGCCTGGTTGGTCAATCCGGGCACATAGCTCAGGTGCGACGCCCACTGGTAACCGCCCGAGCAGATCGGGTCGCCCGGGTTGCACAGGTCGATGGTCTTGCCGCTGAAATCCGGGGTCAGGGCGCTCATCAGGCGGCCGGCCCGGCCCGACGGATTCCCAAACAGGGCGACGGCGGCGACGTGATCGGCGGCCTGCGGCGGCAACGGGTTGCGAAAGCCCAGGCCCGGCACCGGTGCGGCGGTGACGATGTCGATGACGGCGGCGCCCTGCGAATACCCGCCCAGCACCAGTTTGGTGTTCGGGCAGTTGCCGGCCATCTGCTGGATGTGGTTACTGGCGTCGTTGGCGCCGTCCGCGGCGGCCAGGAAGTCCTTGTTGGCCGGATAGTTCACCCCATATGCGCCAACGCTTTTGCGGGTCTGCTCACGCAACGAGCTGACGAACGCGCCGCCCACCTTCCCCACCCCGGGCGGCTCGTCCGTTCCCCGGGCGAACACCACTTCAACGCCCGGACACGATGCCGACGCGAGCGGAATCAATTGGGGGGCAATCAAAACCGCTGCGCCCGCGAGCAGCCCGACGCCCAGCCCCACAGGGATAAGCCTCACACAGCGATGTTAGGGGCGCGTTGGTCGCGGGCCGGTAACGATTCAGACGAGAGGTGCTTGCGAAGGCGGCGTGCTCGGCACGGCCGGGGCCGGCGCCGTGCCGGGGCCGGGGGCGTTGTCGTGGATCGAGGGACCCGAACCCGGCGGGGTCTGGCCGTACACCGGTGACTGCTGGCCGTAGCCGGGCGACTGCGGGCCCGCACCCGGCACCGACGGCCCGTAGCCGGGCACCGACTGGCCCGCGCCCATCAGCTTGGAGGCGACGAACGCCGCCGCCTGCGTGGTGTACACGGGGACATAGCCCTCGGTGTGCCCGCTCCACTCGTTGCCGGGGCCGGCGTGGCAGATCGGGTCGTTGGGGTTGCACAGGTCGATGGCCTTGGAGCCCAGCAGCGCGCTCTGGCTGGGCAGCGTGCCGCCGGCGCGGTCGGCGACGTCGCCGAACGTGGCCACGGCCGCGACGTGACTGGCCAGATCCGGGGTGATCGAGCTGCCCCAGTTAATGCCGCCGATGGGCACGCCGGCCACGATGTCCATCACCGAGGCGCCCTGCGAGTAGCCGCCCAACACGATCTTGGTGTTGGGGCACTTCTGCACCGCTTGCTTGATCCGGTTGATGGTGTCGTTGGCGCCGTCGCCGCCGTGCAGCTGCAGCTTGCTGGCGGCATAGTTGACCCCGTAGGTGTCGATGTTCAACCCACTGGTCTGCTGGCGCAGCGATTCGACGAAGGCGTCGCCGACCCGGCCCATGCCGGGGGGCTCGTTGGTGCCGCGGGCGAAGATGACCTCGACGTCGGGGCAATCGTCGGCGGAGGCCACCGGGACCGCGGCCGGGGCGCCGAGCAGGCCGGCGGCGGTGATCAGCGCCGATGAGCCCAGACCGAGGAGTCGGCCGATCCGGTGAGTTTTCACCGGGCAATTTTACCCAAATCGCGGCCCGGCGAAACTCCCGCGACCTGTGGATAACCGCTTCGGCGGCGCCGCCCGGCGGCCTAGCGTGTGCGCAACGGATTCGCGGGGAAGGGGAGCAGTGCCGCGTCGGCCCACCACGTGGCTGCAGGTCAGCGCGTACCGGTACCTGTCGCGCCGGCTGGAATGCGCGTTGCTGGGTCAGGACCCGGCCGCGGCCGGCATGCGTGCCCGCGGCCAGCCCGCGGCGCTGGCGGCGGGGGCGGTGCTGACGGCGGCCGCGCTGGCCGCAGCGACGCTGCTGGGTTTGCTGCGCCCGCACGTCGCGCTGGACGGGGCGCGGGTCGTGCTGGCCCGGGATTCCGGTGCCCTGTTCGTCCGGGTCGGCGACACCTGGCATCCGGTGCTCAACCTGGCCTCGGCGCGGCTCATCGCCGCGTCGGCCGTCGATCCGCTCACCATCCGCCAGGCCGACCTGGACGGCAGCAAACGCGGTCCGCTGCTGGGCATTCCGGGCGCGCCCGCGTTCCTCGGCCGGCCGCTGGCAGCGGCGGACACGGCGTGGTCGTTGTGCGACAGCGACGGCGCCGGCGCAACCACGACGATCCTGCTCGGCCGCCCGGACGCCGCCTCGATGCGCGTGCTGGGCGGCGGGCAGGCCATGCTGGTCGCGGCCGCCGCGGGTTCGCCGGCCTACCTGCTGCACGACGGCCACCGGGCCCGGGTGGACCTGGCCGACGCCGCGGTGGTGCGGACGCTGCGGCTCGAGGGCCGGGCGCCGCGGCTCGTCTCGCAGTCGTTGCTGGAGGCCGTGCCGGAGGCGGCGCCGATCGCGGTTCCGCGGATACCCGGCCTGGGCGGCGCGGCGCCGGGGCTGCCGGGATTCGCGATCGGCACTGTGCTTCGCATCATCCGCGCCGACGGTGACGAGTATTACGCGGTGCTGGCCGGCGGCGTGCAGCGCATCGGCCGGGTGGCCGCCGACCTGCTGCGGCTCAGCAACCCGCAGGGCGGCGCCGACGCCGTGACCGTCGCACCCGACGCACTGCGCACCGCCCCGGTGGTCGCGGCGCTGCCGGTGGCCGGCTTCCCCGACCGGGCGCCGGCCGTGTCGGAGCCGGCCGCCACGATCTGCGCCGGCTGGGGAGACGCCCGTTCCGTCGCGTTCCTGACCGGGGCGGCGGTTCCGGTGCCGCCCGGTCGGGCGCCGGTGACCCTGGCGCAGGCCGACGGCCGCGGACCCGCGCTGGACGCGGTGTACCTGCCGCCCGGCCGCAGCGCCTACGTACGGGCCGGTGCGAACGCCGGCACCCGCTACCTGATCACCGACACCGGGGTCCGGTTCGCCGTGCCCGACGACGACGCCGCGGCCGACCTGGGTCTGGGGCAGCCGAGCCCGGCGCCGTGGCCGCTGCTCACCCTGCTGCCGGCCGGGCCGGAGTTGAGCAGACCGAACGCCTCAGTCGCCCGCGACACCGTCGCGGGTGCGCCGTAGCCGGGCCCGGACCGCCCCGGCGGCCGCGGCGAGCGTCAGCGCGACAAGGCAGAACGCGGCTCCGCGCACCGCGACGTCCGGGGCGCGCGAATCACGGGCGGGCGCCGGCGGCGGGGCCGCGATCGGCACCGCCGCGGCTCTGGGGGCGGGCGGCGGCGCGCCCGTCTCCGCGCTGACCGCGGCGAGCGGGTCGACGGTGCCGTGCCCGACCAGGGGATCCCACCCGGCGGGCGGATGATGCGCCGTCGCCTCGATGCGCTGCATCACCTGGCGCGCGGTCAGCGCGGGGAAGCGGGCCCGGATCAGCGCGGCCAGCCCGCTCACCACCGGGGCGGCATAGCTGGTGCCGGACACCGGTTCGGGCGCCAGCGACGTCACCGCCTCGCCGGGCGCCGCGACGTCCACCCACGGGCCGGCCAGGCTGAACGTCGACGGGGCTCCGTCGGCGTTCACCGAACCGACGGTCAGCACGTAGTCGTCGTACCAGGCGGGGCTGACGGCGACGGTGATCGTCTGCCAGGTGGCATCCGGCCGCTGCGGCGGGCATTGCCCCGGGCCGCCGGTGTTGCCGGCGGCGGCCACCACGACCGCGTTCTTGACGTCGACGGCGTAGGCCAGCGCGGCGCCCAGCGCCCGGTCGTCGGGCGCCGAGACCACCGGCGCGCAGGCCACCGAGGAGATGTTGATCACCGACGCGCCGAGATCGGCCGCGGTGCGAACGGCTTTGGCCAGGGTGTCGACGTCGCCGACCCCGCCGCCCGACCGGTTGCCGGCGGGCCCGAACTTCGCGCTGGACTGGCGGATGCTGATCAGCGTCGCCTCCGGTGCGATGCCGCTGAATTCGTCGGACTTGGGATCGGCTGCGGCGGCGATGATTCCGGCGACCAGCGTGCCGTGCGCGTCGCAGTCCTGGATGCCGTCGCCGGTGGACACGTAGTCGCCGCCGGGCACCACTGCGGGCAGCCGGCGGTGCCGTGCGACCCCGGTGTCGATGACCGCGACGCGCTGGCCGGTGCCGCGGCTGAGCTGCCACACCGCCGACAGGTCCGACCCGCCCGCCGGGCCGCGCCGGCCCGGGCCCGAGTCGGCCGTCAGCGTCGCGCACACCTCGCGCTGCGCGGTCGGCCACGGCGGCGCCGGCCGGGCCGGCTTCGGCAACCACTTGTCGTCGACGGCCGGCGGCGAAACCGCGTGCGCGGGAGGGGTTTCGAACACCGGAAGCATCGTCAGCGCCGAAACCGCCAGCAGCCGCACGACCCTCACCCGAGCGTCAGTCCCCGAACCGTGCCGTACAGCCCGGCGATCCAGCAGGTGAGCGGCACCAGGGCGGCCAGCGCCAGCCACTCCAGCAGGTCGGCCGCCCGGCTCAGCACCGGCGAGCAGGTTCGGGCCGCGCAGCCGAGGTACAGCGCCGCGGCGACCAGCGTCGCCGTCGTCGCCGCCACCCAGGGGCCGGGCAGCGGTGCGCTCCAGGCCGCGACACCGAATGTCGTTGCGGTGGTGACGATTCCACCGGCGGCGAAGACCAGAGCCCGGGTGCCGTCACCGCCACGCGAGCGCAGCAGCAACAGCGCGCCGGTGCCGGTTCCGAACGCCAGGCAGCACAGCCGGGGCGCGCCGGCCAGCACGGTGACGGCGGCGCCGACGGTGGCCGACGACGACAACCCGGCCAGCAGGCCGGTCAACCACCGGTCGGCGCGGCGCGCGCGGGCGGACACCCACGCCTCGCCGGGCTCGGGACCGCCGGCTGGTGCGGTGGCCGGCCGGGGCGACAGCCCCGCCAGTGCGAGCGACGCGCGCGCCGCCATCCCGAGCAGGCACAGCGACACCAGCCCGGCCGCCGAGGCGACGGCCGGCAGCGGCGCGCCGCTGAGCACGCCGGCCAGCGCGGCGGTGGCGAGGATCAGGCACCAGCAGGCGAGCGCGAGCAACCCGGCGCCGCAACCCGACAGCCCGATCGCCGACACCGCGGCGAGGCCCGCGGCCGCCGCGGCCAGCAACACGTGGGAAAGGCTCGGCGCGCCGGGCACCGCCACGAAACCGGCCAGCCCCGCGAACACGGTGGCGATCGCGCCGAGCGCCAGGGCGGCGCCCGGGTCCCGATAGCCGCGGTGCGCGACCGCGGCCGCCCCCAGCGTCAGCAGGGTGGTCGATACCAGCACCGCGACCGTACCGCCGGAATCGGGAACAACGCTGGCGCTGAACGTGTTTCGCACCAGCTGCAGCCCGCCCGCCGCGACGAAGGACGCGGCCGCCGCCGCGCCCGCGACCCGCCGGACCGCAACATCCGGCCGGGCCGTCGCATCGAGCGCGGCCGACACGGTGTCGGCGATGTCGCGGTAGCGCGGTGCGGGCAGCGGCACGTCGATCCGGCTCAGCACCAGGATCGCGCCGTCGCCGATGTGGTTGTGCGCCAACGTCGTCGACGGATCCAGCGCGGCGGCGCCCGGGGCCGACAACCGGTAGCGCCCGGCGCCGCCGTCGCCGGCCCCGAGCATGTCGACGAGCGACGGAATCAGCTCCGCGACAGCGATTTCGGCGGGCAGGGACACGTCGACGGCCTGGGTTTCCCAGTGCACACTGACCCGGCACAGCCCGGTAGTCGATACGGCCAACGCCACTCTCCTTCGCTCGGATTGCGCAGAACATAGCCGGGTCTCGGCGCCCCGGTATTCGGCTGTCCACAGGTGAGTTGCCGCCGATTCCGGTGCTCCCTACCGTCGTCGGCCGGGAGGGGATGCGCGATGACCCAGGCCGACATCGTTGTCGAGGCTCCGCCGGAACTGCCGGCGCCGGAGTCGACGGGCCTGCCGGCCCGGCTGCTGCCGGTGGCGCTGTCGGTGGCCGGCATCGGCGTCATGACGGTCGTGTTCGCCTCGGGTGGCGCGGCGGCCCGCCAGCCCGCGTTCCTGGCGTTCCCGGCGACGATGCTGGTTTCGACGGTGGCGGCGGCGCTGATCGGCCGGAGCCGCCGCGGGGGCGGCGGACTCGACGCCGATCGCGGCCGGTATCTGGAATACCTGAATCAGCTCGGGCGGTCCGTCTCCGAGATCGCCGCGGCGCAGTGCGCGTCCGCGCTGCGCGACCATCCCGATCCCGACACGCTGTGGACGCTGATCGGCGGCCCCCGAATGTGGCGGCGCCGACCAACCGACCCCGACTTCTGCGTCGTGCGGGTCGGGATGGGTGTCCTGCCGCTGGCCCGTCGCGTGGTGGCCCCGCCCGTGCCCGCCGAGGAGGTTCGCGATCCGGTTACCGCGACGGCGTTGCGCCGTTTCCTGCATACCCATGCGACGGTGCCGGGCCCGGTCACCGTCGACCTGGGTGCGGGTTCGCCGGTGATGATCGACGGCGATGTCGGTGCCGCGCGTGCCGTGCTGCGCGCCGTGGTCTGCCAGCTCGCCGTGCTGCATGCGCCCGATCGGGTGGGCATCGCGGCCGTGGTCGGCGACGGCGATCGCGCGCACTGGGATTGGCTGAAATGGCTGCCGCACAACCGGCATCCCACACACGACGATGCGCTGGGCCCGATGCGGATGGTGTATTCGACTGCGGCGCAAGCACAACAGGCACTTGCCGGCCTGCCGGTGGCGCGGCTGGTGCTGGTCGCCGAGCGGGCCGTCGCACCGATCGCCGGTGCCACCGTGATCGCGATCGGCGCGGGTGACGACGGCGCGCCGGTGACGATCCGCACCGCCGCCGGCACGGTGTCGCCGTCGCGCCCGGACCGGATGACCGCCGCTGACGCCCTGACGTGTGCGCGCAGGCTGGCCGGGCAGCGGGTGACCGCCGGCGATGGCGACGGCGGCTGGCCGGGACTGGTCGGGCTGGCCGATGTGAGTGGTTTCGACCCGGCGACGCTGTGGGGCCGGCAAACCGGGCGCGACCGGCTCCGAGCTCCGCTCGGCGTCGCCGCCGACGGCACGCCGGTCGAGCTCGACATCAAAGAGCCCGCCGAACACGGGATGGGCCCGCACGGGCTGTGTGTCGGCGCCACCGGTTCGGGCAAGTCGGAGCTCCTGCGCACGATCGCGCTGGGCATGATGGCCCGCAACTCGCCGGATGTGCTCAACCTGCTGCTCGTCGACTTCAAGGGCGGCGCAACGTTTCTCGACTACGCGAACGCCCCGCACGTCGCCGCGGTGATCACCAACCTCGCCGACGACGCCCCGCTGGTGGCCCGGATGCGAGCCGCGCTGGCCGGGGAGATGAACCGCCGCCAGGAGGCGCTGCGAACGGCGGGCTGCGACAGCGTCGCCGCCTACCAACACGCGCGCCGGAGCGCCGCCGCGCTGCCGGCGCTGCCCACCCTGTTCGTGATCGTCGACGAGTTCTCCGAATTGCTCAGCCAGCAACCGGATTTCGCCGACACCTTCGTGGCGATCGGCCGGCTCGGCCGGTCGCTGGGCATCCACCTGCTGCTGGCCAGCCAACGCCTGGACGAGGGCAGGCTGCGCGGACTGGACGCCCACCTGTCCTACCGGCTGTGCCTGAAAACCCTGTCCGAAGCCGAATCCCGCGCCGTGCTGGGCAATCTCGACGCCTACCACCTGCCCACCGATCCCGGCGCCGGCTACCTGCGGGTCGGCGCCGGCGCACCGATCCGCTTCCAGGCCGCTCTGGTGTCCGGGCCGCTGCGCCCGGACACCGCCCCGCGGCCGCCGGCAATGGTGCGGGTGTTTGGCACCCGGGTGGTCGGCCCGGTCAGCCGCCCGGTCGAGGCGGCCCACCCGTCCGGGCGCAGCATCTCCGCTGCGGTGCTGGACCGGCTGGCCGGCCACGGCCCGGCCGCGCACCGGGTGTGGCTGCCCCCGCTGGGCCGGCCGCCGGAACTGCGCACCCTGCTGGGCGGCGCCGCGGACCTGACCGTGCCCGTCGGCCTTGTCGACCGCCCCTTCGAGCAATGCCGGACCCCGCTGATCGTCGACCTGTCCGGTGCCGCAGGCAATGTCGCGGTCGTCGGCGCACCGCGATCGGGCAAGTCGACGGCGCTGCGCACCCTGATCACCGCCCTGGCGGCGACGCACGATCCGGCCCGCGTGCAGTTCTACTGCCTGGACTTCGGCGGCGGTGCCCTGTCGTCGCTGCACACGCTGCCGCACGTCGGCGCGGTCGCCGGCCGGGCCGAACCGCGCCGCGTCGGGCGGATCGTCGCCGAATGCGAGGCGGTGGTGGGCCGCCGCGAAGCGTTCTTCGGCGAGCACGCCATCGCCTCGATCGCCGACTACCGGCAGCGGCGCCCCGGCAGCGATCCGTTCGGCGACGTCTTTCTGGTGATCGACGGCTGGGCCGTGCTGCGCCGCGACTTCGAGACGCTGGAGGCATCGATCATCGCCCTTGCCGGACAAGGTCTTTCGTTCGGTGTGCACCTGGTGTTGTCGGCGTCGCGCTGGGCCGACATCAGACCCGCGCTGCGCGATCAGATCGGCACCCGCATCGAGCTGCGGCTCGGCGACCCGGCCGACTCCGAGATCGACCGCAGGGCCGCCGCGCACGTGCCGCGCGACAGCCCGGGCCGCGGCCTGTCCCACGACGGGCTGCACATGGTGATCGCCTCACCCGTCGCCGACGTCGCGGCAGGCGAATCGGTGGCGCCGCCGATACCGCTGCTGCCGGCGCGGGTGGACCTCGACGCCGTGCGGCGCGGATCCGGCGACGAATTCGCCGGCCGCCCGCTGCTCGGCCTGCAGGAACGCCAACTGCAGCCTCTGGCAATCGATTTCGCGCGGGAATCGCACCTGCTGATCCTCGGCGCCAACGGCTGCGGCAAGACCGCCGCGCTGCGCACCCTGTGCCGCGAACTCGTCCGGACCAACACCGCCGCGCAAGCCCAGCTGGTGATCGTCGACTTCCGGCGGGCGCTGCTCGGCATCGTCGAGTCCGAACAGCTGCGCGGATACGCCATGTCGCCGGCCGCGCTGACCGCGCTGTTGCCCGGCCTGCTCGACCTGCTGAGCGGCCGGATGCCGCCTCCCGACGCCAGCCAGGCCCAGCTGCGGGCAGGGTCGTGGTGGAGCGGGCCGGACGTCTACGTCGTGGTCGACGACTACGACCTGGTGGCCTCGCCGTCCGGCAACCTGCTGGCGCCGCTCGTCGAATTCCTGCCGTACGCAAGCGAATTGGGTTTGCACCTGATCATCGCGCGGCGCAGCGGCGGCGCCGAGCGGGCGATGTTCGAGCCGCTGCTGGCGGGCCTGCGTGACCTCGGCTGCATGTCACTGACGATGAGCGAGGCGGCGCCGTTCGCTGCCGCCCCGCCGCTGCCCCCGGGCCGCGGCGTGCTGACCACACGGGCCGGCGCCGACGAACTCGTCCAGGTGGCCTGGAGCCCACCGTGAGTCCACACCGGGCCGTGGTCGAGACCGGACCCGCCACCATCCGCCGATTGTGTTGCGGCACAAGAACACCGGCGGACCGGGAGGTGATCGAGGCGGCGCTGGACGCGATCGACGACCCCGTCGCGCTGGTGGGGGAGCGGCCGGTGGCCGTCGAGGCGTTGTGGAAAACCGCGCTGCGGTCCGCGTGCTGTGCTTGCGACGGCGCGGTCGTCGTGCATCCGTCCTGGTGGCCGCCGGCGCGGGTGCGGACGGTGAGCGCGGCCGCCGCGACCCTGGCCGGCGAGGCGCGCGCCCGGCCCCGGTCATGGCTGCTGGCCCGCGCGTCCCGCGCCGCGCCGGAGGACACCGTCGTGGTCGAGGTCGCCGAGCGGGTGGTGGCCATCTGCAAGCCTGCACCCGCGAGCGTCACGGCCGTCCCGCGCACCGCCCCGCCGCGATCGGTGGCCGACGGCGTCGCCCGTGCCGTCGCGAGCCTGGCGCCGGCGGTCGTGCTGATCGACCTCCCGGACCCGATCGCCGGGGCGGCCGAGCTGGGCCCGCTCGTCGCCGACGCGCTGCGCGGGCGGATCCGCGCAGAGATGGTGCACATCAACGACATTCGGCTGGCCCGGCTGGCGTGCTCGGCGTCGGACGGTGACGACGCCCCCGCGGGCCCCGACCGCAGCGCGGCGGCGCCCGCCCGATCGCGGCCGCGCCTACTGAGCGGGCTCGGCGCGGCCGCCGTCATCGCCGCCGCGGCGGCCCCGCTCGCCATCACGGCCGCGCCGGATCGGGCCCGGCCCATGCCCGGGGCGTCCCTGGTCGAAGGGCGGGTGGCGCTGTCGGTGCCCAACGATTGGCCGACGCAACGGCTGGTCGGCGGACCGGGTTCGGCGCGGGTGCAGGTCACCTCGCCGACGGATCCCGAAGTGGCCCTGCACATCACCCAGTCGCCGGTCGTCGGTGAGACGCTCGGCGACACCGCGCGGCGGTTGAAACAGGCGATCGACGCCGCACCCGCCGGGGTGTTCGTCGACTTCGACCCGACCGCAACCAGCGTCGGCCGCCCCGCGGTGACCTACCGCGAGATCCGCCCCGCCCACCAGGTGCGTTGGACGGTGCTGCTGGACGGCCCGGTGCGGATCAGCATCGGATGCCAGAGCCGGCCCGGCGCCGAGCACGCCGTCCGGGAGGCCTGCGAGCTGGCGGTGCGATCCGCCCACGCGATCGGATGACGAAAATTCCGCGGAACCGATCGAGCGCCCTGGGGGTCGAATCAGGTATGGCCACATCCAACACAGTGAGCACCGACTTCGACCTGATGCGCTCGGTGGCGGGCACCACCGACGCCCGCAACGAGGAGATCAGGGCGATGCTGCAGGCCTTCATCGGACGGATGAGCGGCGTGCCGCCCGCAGCATGGGGTGGGCTCGCGGCCGCCCGCTTCAAAGAGGTGATCGACCGCTGGAACGCCGAGTCGGTGCGGCTCTACCACGCGCTGCACGCCATCGCCGAGACCATCCGGCACAACGCGGCCACCCTGCAGGAGGCCGGGCAAAACCATGCAGACCACATCGCCGCCGCCGGCGGCAACCTGTAAGGGGGAGAGGATTCCGTGGACCCGACGCTGTCCTACAACTTCGGCGAAATCGAACACTCGGTGCGCCAGGAGATCCACACCACCTCGGCCCGCTTCAACGCCGCGCTGGACGAGCTGAGAGCGCGAATAGCCCCGCTGCAGCAGCTGTGGACCAGCGAGGCCGCCACCGCCTACCAGGCCGAGCAGCTGAAATGGCACCGGTCGGCGACGGCGCTCAACGAGATCTTGGTCCAGCTCGGCGACGCGGTCCGCGACGGGGCGGAGGAGGTGGCCGACGCCGACCGTCGGGCGGCCGGGGTCTGGGCGCGCTAGCGGCGCGCCCGTCAACGTCTGTGTGGTCCCGACGGAGGAGAGCCGTCGGGACCACACAGCCGTTTTGACCTGCGGGGACACCCGTCGGTAAGCTGCTCGGTTGGCGTGCGGTACGCCGGGGCCTCGGGTCAATGTCGGTCGCCGAGATCTCACCCCACCGCAAACGCCTGATCGGCACCCGGCTCGACCCGGGATCCACCTCGAGAAGAGAAGGTAAGCGCTGTGCCCACTTACGCGCCAAAGGCGGGTGACACCACCAGGTCGTGGTACGTCATCGACGCCACGGACGTGGTGCTTGGCCGTCTTGCCGTCGCGGCAGCCAACCTGCTGCGCGGCAAGCACAAGCCGACGTTCGCCCCCAACGTCGACGGCGGTGACTTCGTCATCGTCGTCAACGCCGACAAGGTCGCCTTCAGCGGCCAGAAGCTGGACAAGAAGCTGGCTTACCGCCACTCGGGGTACCCCGGCGGTCTGCGCAGCCGCACCATCGGCGAGCTGATGCAAAAGCACCCGGACCGGGTCGTGGCGGACGCGATCGTCGGCATGCTGCCCAAGAACAAGCTGAGCCGCCAGATCCAGCGCAAGCTCCGCGTCTACGCCGGACCGGAGCACCCGCACACCGCCCAGCAGCCCATTCCGTACGAGATCAAGCAGGTGGCCCAGTGACCGAAACGACCGAGGCCCTGGAGAACCCGGACAACCCGGACGCCGAGACCGCAGCCGCCGAGGTGACCGAGGCCCCGGTCGAGGCCGTCCCGGCGGAGTCCTACGTGTTCGAGCGGCCCATCCAGACCGTCGGCCGCCGCAAGGAGGCCGTGGTGCGGGTGCGGCTGGTGCCGGGCACCGGCAAGTTCAACCTCAACGGCCGCACCCTGGAGGGCTACTTCCCCAACAAGGTGCACCAGCAGCTGATCAAGGCCCCGCTGGTCACCGTGGACCGGGTGGACAGCTTCGACATCTACGCCCACCTGCACGGCGGCGGCCCCTCGGGGCAGGCCGGTGCGCTGCGGCTGGGCATCGCCCGGGCGCTGATCCTGGCCTCGCCGGACGACCGGCCCGCGCTGAAGAAGGCCGGCTTCCTGACCCGGGACCCGCGCGCCACCGAGCGCAAGAAGTACGGGCTGAAGAAGGCCCGCAAGGCGCCTCAGTACAGCAAGCGCTGATCAGCGGTCGCTTTCCGGCCACAACTTGGCATCGTCGATGGACAAGTTGTGGCCGGTTGCGGCGTGTCTGCGCCCGGACGCACCCCGTTTCGGCCACAGTTTCGGCCACAAGGAAACGGGCACGTTAGGTGCTAGCCCGTCAACTGTGAGAGGTTTGTCCGCATGGGTCGACTATTCGGCACCGACGGCGTGCGCGGGGTCGCCAATCGCGAGTTGACCGCTGAGCTGGCGCTGGCGCTGGGCGCCGCGGCGGCGCGGCAGCTGGCCAGCGGGTCCGCGCCGGGCCGGCGGGTCGCGGTGATCGGCCGCGATCCACGCGCCAGCGGCGAGATGCTGGAGGCCGCGGTGATCGCCGGGCTGACCAGTCAAGGCGTCGACGCGCTGCGGGTGGGGGTGCTGCCCACCCCCGCGGTGGCCTACCTGACCGGCGCCTACGACGCCGACTTCGGGGTGATGATCTCCGCGTCGCACAACCCGATGCCCGACAACGGCATCAAGATCTTCGGCCCCGGCGGCCACAAGCTCGACGACGGCACCGAGGACCGGATCGAAGCCCTGGTCGGGGACGCCGGGCCGCGGCCGGTCGGCGCGGGCATCGGCCGGGTGATCGACGCCGAGGACGCCGCCGACCGCTACCTGCGCCACCTGAGCAAGGCCAGCACGCTGCGCCTGGACGGGCTGACCGTGGTGGTCGACTGCGCGCACGGCGCGGCCTCCGCCGTGGCCCCGCGCGCCTACCGCGCGGCCGGCGCGCGGGTGATCGCGATCAACGCCGACCCCAACGGGCTCAACATCAACGACAACTGCGGGTCGACGCATCTGGATTCGCTGCGCGCCGCCGTCGTCGCCCACCGCGCCGACCTGGGCCTGGCGCACGACGGGGACGCCGACCGCTGCCTGGCCGTCGACGCCGACGGCAACTTGGTCGACGGCGACCACATCATGGTGGTGCTCGCGCTGGCGATGCGTGAGGCCGGCGAGCTGGCGTCCGACACGTTGGTGACCACCGTGATGAGCAACCTGGGACTGCACCTGGCGATGAGGTCGGCCGGAATCACGGTGCGCACCACCGGTGTCGGCGACCGCTACGTGGTCGAGGAGCTGCGCGCCGGTGACTACAGCCTGGGCGGTGAGCAGTCCGGGCACATCGTGATGCCCGCGCTGGGCTCGACCGGCGACGGCATCGTCACCGGGCTGCGGTTGATGACGCGCATGGCGCAGACCGGCTCGCCGCTGTCCGATCTGGCGTCGGCGATGCAGACGCTGCCCCAGGTGCTGATCAACGTGACGGTCGCCGACAAGGCCACCGCCGCCACCGCACCGTCGGTGCAGACCGCCGTCGGCCAGGCCGCGGCCGAACTGGGCGACACCGGCCGAATCCTGTTGCGCCCGAGCGGAACCGAGCCGATGATCCGCGTCATGGTGGAAGCACCCGAGAAAGACATCGCGCAGCGACTCGCCACCCGGGTCGCCGAGGCGGTCAGCGCCGCGGGCTGAGGCGCACCCGAACGGAACCCCGACGCGCCCGCGGGCGTCGGATTAGGCATGAAATCCCTTGGGGCAACACGGCCCGGCGCCGTTGCCCGTACCCAGATCGACGTGGCCGCCGCGCAGCGGGTGGCCAACCAATTCGCCGTGGCGGCCGAATTCCTCGACCGCGCGGTGACCGATCACCTGGCCCGGCTGGCGTTCGGCGGCGCGGTCGCCGGGCGGGCGCACACCGAGCGCGGCGACGCTCTGCACGTCGAGTTGCAGCGGCTGGCCGGGCAGGTGTCGCAATGGTCGCGGGCATCCGGTGAGATCGCCGCCGCGCTGCGGTCCAGCGCCGAGCGCTACGCCGACGCCGAGCTGTACGCCGCGGCGCGGATCGCGTAGCTCATGGCCGACCGGTTGGACGTCGCCGGGCGCCTCGCCCAGGGCCGGGCCGGCGTCGAGCACACCCAGACCTACGTGCAGGCCTGCCATGCGCTGGGCTACCAACATCCCGACCTGACGGCGCATCCCGCGCAGGTCCGCGAATGGTATGCGGGCGAGGACGGTCTCGACCTGCGCGCGCTCGACCGCGACTGCGCCGAGCTGCGGGCGGCGGGCGTGGTGGCGGCCGAGGCGCTGCGGCTGCAGCGCGCCCAGGTGGCCGAGCTGGCCGTGGCGTGGACGGGTGCGGGCGGCGAGGCGGCGGTGCAGCTGCTGCAGCGGCACTGCGACACCGCGGAGGCGCTCGCCACCGAGCTGCGCGCCGCCGCGCAGCGGTGTGAGTCGCTGCGCGACAACCTGTGGTATCTCATCGACGCCAAGGCGGCGACGGCCATCGCCGTGGATGACCGCACCCGCGCGCAGCGGCCGGAATGGCTGGCCGCCGCCGCCGCGGTGGCGGCGGGACAGCCGGACCGCGATGACGCCTACAATGTCATCCGTCAGCAGGTTATCCCCTACGTGGACAACGATATTCGCAACGAGTGGCTGACGGCGATGCGCTCGGCCACCGACGGGGTGCAGACGTCCTACGCCATGGTGGTCGACAGGATGGCCGCCGCGCCCGCGGCGCGGTTCGAGTTACCGGGTGATCTCGGGTCGGGATTGGTCCCGGTGCCGGCCACCCGGCCGCTGGTTGCCGCGCCCATGCCGCCGTTGGATGCCGCGCCCACGCTGCCGGATGCCGCGCCGACGCTGCCGGCCGCCGTGTCCGAACCCGCTGCTGCCGCAACGCTTCCCGCGGCCGCCCCAACCCCCGCGGCCGCCCCAGCCGCGGACTGGGGCGCCGCGCTTGGCGACGTCGCCGGGATGCCCGCGGGTGACCTTGGTGGGCTCGCCGAAAGTGGGATGGGCAGCGGACTCGGAAGTGGGCTCGGCGGGGGTGGGGGTCTGCTCGGGCTGGCCGGAAAGATCGTCGACGCGATGGGTGGTCTGCTCGGGTCGGTGGGCGACGGCCTGGACGGAGCGGACCCGTTCGGCGACCAGGATCCCTTGGACGACAACGCTTTTCACGGCGATCCTTTTCACGCCGATGACCCCGCCGACGCCAAGGACGCCGGCGATGACGCTGACGAGACGGCCGCCGACGAACCCGGCGCGCCGGATCGCCCCGCGCCCGCCGGCGAGGCCGAACCGAGCGGCGAGCCCGCTCCGAGCGGCGAGGCCGCGCCGACCGGTGAGCCGGCCCAACCCGTCGAGGCCACGCCACCGGCCACACCGCCGGCCGCGCCGCCACCGGGCGCGCCGCCGCCGGCCGAGCCGCCGGCCGACCCGGGCCCGGCCCCTGCCGCGGCCCAGCCCACGCCGGAGCCGGGATCGACGCCGTGTCAGATTGCCGCAGACCAGCTTCCGCAGGCCGGACAGTGACCGGTCACGGCCGCAACTGCAGCGCCTGCTCGACGAAGCCCAGGGCCTCGTCCCGGTCGGCGGCCAGCGGGCTCAACAACAGCGTCGTCACCCCGGACTCGGCGAACGCGGCCATCCGTTCGGCGACGTATCCGCGCGGGCCCACCAGCGACATGCCCCGCACCAGCTCGTCGGGCACCAGGTCGATGGCCTGCTGTTTGCGGCCGGACAGGTACAGCTCCTGGATCCGGTCCGCGACCTCGCCGAACCCGTACCGGGTGGCCAGATTGTGGTAGAAATTGCGGCCTTTGGCGCCCATCCCGCCGATGTAGAGAGCCAGCTGCGGCTTGACCCAGGCCAGCCGCTGGTCGACGTCGTCGCCGATCGCCAGCGACGCGTGCACCATCACATCGAGTGGGCCCAGCGCCGGATCACGCTTGGCGGCACCGGCCGCCAACGCCTCACCCCAGATGGACCCGGCCTTGTCCGGAAGATAGAAAACCGGCTGCCAACCCTCGGCGATCTCTGCGGTGAGCTCCACATTCTTGGGCCCCAGCGCGGCAATGCTGATCGGAATCCGTTCGCGCACCGGGTGATTGATCAGATGCAGCGGCTTGCCCAGGCCCGTGCCGCGGTCCGGGGGCAGCGGCAGCTGGTAGTGCCTGCCGGCGTATTGCACGCGTTCGCGCCGCCACACCATGCGGCAGATCTCCACGATCTCGCGGGTGCGGCCGATCGGCGCGTCGAACGGGACGCCGTGGAACCCCTCGATCACCTGCGGGCCCGACGTGCCGATGCCCAGGCGGAATCGCCCGTCGGACACGTAATCCAGCCCCGCGGCCGTCATCGCCAACAGCGACGGCGTGCGGATGTAGAGCGGCAGCACCCCGGACGCCAGCTCGACGGTGCTGGTCTTGGCGGCCAGATAGCCCAGCTGGCTGATGGCGTCGAAGGAATACGCCTCGGCCACCACCGCGACCTCGATGCCGGCCTTCTCGAGTTCGACCACGCGGTCCACGGCCTCGTGAAAGCCACCCGAATAATTAAGAGCGATGCCGATTCGCATCAAAGATGCTTACCACGGCGCCACCTCACTTCAGCAGGGCGACGATCTTCTCTTCCAGCGGCACGGCGCCGGCCTCGGGATCGGGGGCCGCCGTCCCGGGCAGCTGCACGTGCGGATCGGCGAAGTCGCGGTACCTCTTGTCGCCGCCCAACGTGTAGAGCAGGTATCCGGTCAGCAGCGCCCGGACCGATCGCTGGGTGCGCCGGTGCGCGCCGGCGAGGCCCACCACCTTGGTCAGCCGCCGGCCCTCGACCAGCCCACCCGGTTCGGCCTTGCTGATGACACGCACCGTGGCGGCGTCCCACACCTCGGCGAGCGCCAGCGCGTTGGAGTTCAGCGTCTTCGCGTCACCAGGCGCGGTGAAGATCACGCCCGGCACCCGCAGCGTCGCCGCCGGCTGCTCGGCCGGCGGGCTGGTCACGCTGGGAAAGACCGCCGCCACCGCCGTGGGCTTGGCCGGCATTCCCGCCGCGGCGAACACCGCCGCCGAGGCGCCGAAACCGTGCCCGGCCACCCCCAGCTTGGCCGGATGCACGCTGATTTTGCCCGGCCCCAACCGCACCCCCGACACGATGTCCAGGGCAGTGCCCAGGTCGAAGGCGAAGTTCAGCACCGACGGCGCCAACCCCCGTTGGGTGTCGGGGGCGGCGGCCACGACGCCCCACGACGCCAGATGCTCCAGCAGGTTCGCATAGCGGGCGGTGCCGGTGAGCCAGTCGTGGCCGAACGCCACCCCGGGCAGATTCAGTCCCTCCTCGGGCGTGTACACCACCCCGGGCAGTCCGGCAAAGGCCAGGTCACCCCGCAAAACCCGGTGCGGACCACGGCGGTGAAGCGCTGCGACGAGCTTGCGGATGCGGGCCACGCGTCGACGTTAGCGCATCGCATCCCGGCGCCGGGGAAACGCGGCCCGGCCCCCGCTCAGGCCCTGACCTCGATGATCCCCACCCGCCACAGCACCGCGTACAACTGGTGCAGCGGGATGGCCAGCAGGCGGGTGGTCATGTCCATCAACGGGTTGCCCGAGTCCGCCGGCGCGGGCCGCGGCGGGCGGGCCGCCCGGGCCGCCGGCACCCGGGTGGCGGTCACCACATCGTCGCACCGAATTGCGGTCATGATTGCCTCCTCGTGGCGCCCGGCGGCCGGTCGGAGAAAGTCAATTCTTCTCCGGCTGAATTGGTGGCTCGGCAAAAGACATGGCTTCGGTAGCCGGAATTATCCGGTCCATTTCCGGTAAAGCCCTGAATCCGAATGGTTGACCACGGTTTCGTGGCCGGCACGCTGCGGAATCGCGATCGGGCGGGCTTCAAGCAGCTCGTCCTTTCCGGTTGCCTCGGTACTCGCCGACGGTGCTTTCCCCTCGAATGTTAGAAACACGCACCGCGAACCCGATGAAGCGAACGAAAACGTCACAAAGACATCAGGTGAAAACATTTTCCCGGGGGCAGCGACGGTCATGACGGCCGCGGCGGCGCCCGCGGGCACCCGCGGACTGGCGGCCCGGCCCTGCGCCTGCACTACCCTGAGCAGAATGTGCGGAATCGTCGGCTACGTCGGGCAGCAGCCCGCCTGCGCGGTCGTCATGGCCGCGCTGCGCCGCATGGAGTACCGCGGTTACGACTCCTCGGGAGTCGCGTTGGTCAACGGCGACGGCACCCTGACGGTGAGCCGCCGCGCCGGCCGGCTGGCCAACCTCGAGGAGGCGGTGGCGCAGCTGCCGCCGTCGGCGCTGACCGGCACCACCGGCCTGGGCCACACCCGGTGGGCCACCCACGGCCGGCCCACCGACCGCAACGCGCACCCGCACCGCGACGCCGCCGGCAAAATCGCCGTGGTGCACAACGGCATCATCGAGAACTACGCCGGCCTGCGCCACGAGCTGGAGGCCGACGGCGTGGAGTTCGCCAGCGACACCGACACCGAGGTCGCCGTGCACCTGGTGGCGCAGGCCTACCGGCACGGCCTGACGGCCGGCGACTTCGCCGCGTCGGTGCTCGCCGTGCTGCGTCGCCTCGACGGCCACTTCACCCTGGTGTTCGCCAACGCCGACGAACCCGGCACCATCGTCGCCGCCCGCCGCTCCACCCCGCTGGTGATCGGCATCGGCGACGGCGAGATGTTCGTCGGCTCCGACGTGGCGGCGTTCATCCCGCATACCCGCAACGCCATCGAGCTCGGCCAGGACCAGGCCGTGGTGCTCACCGCGGACGGCTACCGCATCACCGACTTCGACGGCAACGACGACCTGGGGCCCGGGGCGTACCGCGAATTCCACATCGACTGGGATCTGGCCGCCGCCGAGAAGGGCGGCTACGAGTACTTCATGCTCAAGGAGATCGCCGAGCAGCCCGCCGCGGTGGCCGACACGCTGCTCGGCCATTTCGTCGACGGCCGCATCGTGCTCGACGAGCAGCGGCTGTCCGATCAGGAACTGCGCGAGGTCGACAAGGTGTTCGTGGTGGCCTGCGGCACCGCCTACCACTCCGGGCTGCTGGCCAAGTACGCGATCGAGCACTGGACGCGGCTGCCGGTGGAAGTGGAGCTGGCCAGCGAATTCCGTTACCGAGACCCGGTTTTGGACCGCAGTACCCTGGTGGTCGCCATCTCGCAGTCCGGCGAGACCGCCGACACCCTGGAGGCGGTGCGGCACGCCAAGGAGCAGAAGGCCAAGGTGCTGGCGATCTGCAACACCAACGGCAGCCAGATCCCGCGCGAATGCGACGCCGTGCTCTACACCCGCGCCGGACCGGAGATCGGCGTCGCCTCCACGAAGACGTTCCTGGCCCAGATCACCGCCAACTACCTGGTCGGCCTGGCGCTGGCGCAGGCCCGCGGCACCAAATACCCCGACGAGGTCGAGCGGGAATACCACGAGCTGGAAGCCATGCCGGACCTGGTGGCGCGGGTGCTGGCGACGATCAAACCGGTGGCCGCGCTGGCCCAGCGGTTCGCCCAGTCGCCGACCGTGCTGTTCCTGGGCCGCCACGTCGGCTACCCGGTGGCGCTGGAAGGCGCGCTCAAACTCAAGGAACTGGCCTACATGCACGCCGAGGGATTCGCCGCCGGCGAGCTCAAGCACGGGCCCATCGCGCTGATCGAGGACGACCTGCCGGTCATCGTCATCATGCCGTCGCCCAAAGGGTCGGCCGTGCTGCACGCCAAGCTGCTGTCCAACATCCGCGAAATCCAGGCCCGCGGCGCGATCACCATCGTGATCGCTGAGGAGGGCGACGACACGGTGCGGCCGTACGCCGATCACCTGATCGAAATCCCCTCGGTGTCAACGCTTCTGCAGCCGCTGCTGTCGACCATCCCGCTGCAGGTGTTCGCCGCGTCGGTGGCCCAGGCCCGCGGCTACGACGTGGACAAGCCGCGGAACCTGGCCAAGTCCGTCACTGTGGAATAGCCGGCAACGGCTTCGCCCGGATAAGCCGCGCATCCGCGGTCGATCGATTACATTGCCCTGGGACAGCATTTCGGCGCCAGTGAGCAAGGCGCCCATGCCCGTTCGGGAGGAAGTATGCGATCGGCCGGCATGAGATACGGCGTCGTTGGCCTGGTGGTGCTCGTCCTGGCCGCATACATCGGCTCGGTCGTGCTGTACGCGCAAAGCGGCACCGGACGCCGGATCGACGAGGCCAACCCGACGATGGACGGGGACCGGCCGTCGGCGACGATCAACGTCGAAGACATCCAGTCGAACAACAGCGTGCTCGCCGTCAACCTGGCCTTCAATCCCGGGTCGGCACTGCTGGATCCGAAGACCCACCACCTCAAGGAGGATCTGAGCCTGCGGGTCCGCTCCTCGGCGATGCCGTCCCGGCACACCTGGACCAAGGGCATGCTGCCTGGCCTGATGGCCGTCCCGCTGACCATCGCCGGCCAGATCGAGCGCTGGCCGTTCGACCAATACCACTCGGGCCCGCTGGAAGTCGAGATCTTCTACGGCCCGGACACCGACCGGGACCCCGACCACGTCCCCGTCACCTTCGTCGACCACCTGTCCGGCTGGCAGCTCACCGCGACCCGGCCCCAGGCCGACGGCCCCTACCGGCTGCACGTGCGGCGCTCGATGAGCACCGCGGCGTTCGCCATCGTCATCCTCGGCGTGCTGATCGCGATCGCCAGCCTGGCCCTGTTCGTGGCGATCCAGACCACCCGGGACCGGCGGCCGTTCCAGCCGCCGATGACGACCTGGTACGCGGCGATGCTGTTCGCGGTGGTGCCGCTGCGCAACGCGCTGCCCGGTTCGCCGCCGTTCGGCAGCTGGGTCGACATCACCGTGGTGATCTGGGTGCTGGTCGCGTTGGCGATCTCGATGGTGCTCTACATCGGCTGCTGGTGGCGGCATTTGAACCCGCCGGCCGCCGCGCCGGCCCAGCCGGCCCCCGCGACGACAGGCGGCTGACGAGCGGCGGCGTGTTCGCCCCCGAAGTCGTACGCATGACATGCCACGCATGCCAAGGTTGATGTTGTGGGGCAGGCATCGGTTCGGGGGCGAGTGCGCGGCATGACGCGGGCGGTGTGGCACTTCGTCATCAGTGCCCCGCTGACCTACGGCTGGCTGTTGGTGCTGATGATCACCACCATCATCCAGAACCAGCTCACCGGCCGGCAGCTGCATTCGGTACTGCTGCACCGCTCCACCAACATTCACGAGCTGGGCCGGGACCCGCTGGACGTCCTGTTTTCCAGCCTGCTGTGGATCGACGGCAAGAACTTCGAGCCCTACCTGCTGCTGTTCACCCTGTTCCTGGCGCCGGCCGAACACTGGCTCGGTCAGCTGCGCTGGCTCACCGTGGGATTGAGCTCGCACATCCTGGCCACCTACATCAGCGAGGGCATTCTCTACTTCGCCATCGAGAAACACGACGCGTCGGAGCGGCTGGTGCACGCCCGCGACATCGGGGTGAGCTACTTCCTGGTCGGGGTGATGGCGGTGCTGACTTTCCACATCGCCCGGCCGTGGCGGTGGGGCTATCTCGGGGTGCTGTTCCTCATCTTCGGTTTCCCGCTGCTCACCATGGACCGCGTCGAGCTGAACTTCACCGCGATCGGGCATTTCACCTCGATCCTGATCGGCCTGTGCTTCTACCCGATGACCCGCGCCAAGGGCGGGCGGCAGCTCAGCCCGGCGCGGTTGCGCACCATGCTGCGCCGGCGCGTGGCGCCGCCGGCCCGGCCCGACGTCGACTCCGGCCGGTAACGACGACTCCGGCCGGTAACGAAAGGTGCCGCGCGCCAAGCACGTGCACGTAATCTGGCTCTGATGCGGCATTACTACAGCGTGGACGCGATCCGTGCGGCCGAGGCGCCGCTGCTGGCCAGCCTACCCGACGGCGCCCTGATGCGCCGGGCGGCCTTCGGATTGGCCACCGAGATCGCCGCCGAGTTGACCGCCCGCACCGGCGGGGTGGCCGGGCGACGGGTGTGCGCGGTCGTCGGCTCCGGCGACAACGGCGGTGACGCGCTGTGGGCGGCCACCTTCCTGCGCCGGCGCGGCGCCGCCGCGGACGCCATCCTGCTCAACCCCGAGCGCGCCCACCGCAAGGGCCTGGCCGCGTTCGGAAAGGCCGGTGGTCGCATCGTCGAAAGCGTTTCGCCGACGACGGATCTCGTCATCGACGGGGTGGTGGGCATCTCCGGCTCGGGGGCGCTGCGGCCCGCCGCGGCCGAGGTGTTCGCCGCCGTCGACGACGCGGGAATTCCGGTGGTGGCCGTCGACATCCCCAGCGGCATCGACGCGGCGACCGGGGCGACAAGCGGCCCCGCCGTGCACGCGGTGCTGACCGTCACCTTCGGCGGGCTCAAACCCGTGCACGCGCTCGGCGACTGCGGACGGGTGAAGCTGATCGACATCGGGCTCGACCTGCCGCAGACCGACGTGCTGGGGTTCGAGGCCGCCGACGTGGCCGCCCGCTGGCCGGTGCCCGGGCCGCACGACGACAAGTACACCCAGGGCGTCACCGGCGTGATGGCCGGCTCGGCCACCTATCCCGGCGCGGCCGTGCTGTGCACCGGCGCGGCCGTCGCGGCCACCTCCGGGATGGTCCGCTACGCCGGCAGCGCGCACCGGGAGGTGCTCGCGCACTGGCCCGAGGTGATCGCGTCGCCCACCCCGGCGTCGGCCGGGCGGGTGCAGTCCTGGGTGGTCGGCCCGGGGCTGGGCACCGACGACGCCGGGGCCGCCGCGCTGTGGTTCGCCCTGGAAACCGACCTGCCGGTGATCGTCGACGCCGACGGGCTGACCATGCTGGCGGCCCACCCCGAGCTGGTGGCCAACCGGGCGGCGCCGACGGTGCTGACCCCGCACGCCGGGGAATTCGCCCGCCTGGCGGGCAGCCCGCCCGGCGACGACCGCGTCGGCGCCACCCGCAAACTGGCCGACACCCTGGGTGTCACCGTGCTGCTGAAGGGCAATGTCACCGTCATCGCCGACCCCGGCGGCCCCGTCTACCTCAACCCGGCCGGCCAATCCTGGGCGGCCACCGCCGGCTCCGGCGACGTGCTGTCCGGGATGATCGGCGCGCTGCTCGCCTCCGGATTACCGGCCGGCGAGGCCGCCGCGGCCGCGGCCTTCGTGCACGCCCGCGCCGCGGCGTCGTCGGCCGCCGACCCCGGCCCCGGCGAGGCGCCCACCTCCTCGTCGCGCATGGTTCCGCACATCCGGGGCGCCCTGGCCGCCCTGTAGACCTATAGAGAGGAATTCCCCAGTGCCCCAACATCCTTCGCTGCCCGCGCATGCCATCGCCCCGGCCTACACCGGCCGGCTGTTCACCGCGCCGGTGCCCGCGCTGCGGATGCCCGACGAGTCGATGGATCCCGACGCCGCCTACCGGTTCATCCACGACGAGCTGATGCTCGACGGCAGCTCCCGGCTGAACCTGGCCACCTTCGTCACCACCTGGATGGACCCCGAGGCCGGGCGGTTGATGGCCGAGACGTTCGACAAGAACATGATCGACAAGGACGAATACCCGGCCACCGCGGCCATCGAGCAGCGCTGCGTGTGCATGGTCGCCGACCTGTTCCACGCCGAAGGTCTGAACGACGCCGACCCGTACAGCGCCTGCGGGGTGTCCACCATCGGGTCCAGCGAGGCGGTGATGTTGGGCGGGCTGGCGATGAAGTGGCGGTGGCGCGCCAAGACCAAGGACTGGAAGAAGCGCACCCCGAACCTGGTGATGGGCTCCAACGTCCAGGTGGTCTGGGAGAAGTTCTGCCGCTACTTCGACGTCGAGCCCCGCTACCTGCCGATGGAGGAGGGCCGCTACGTCATCACCCCCGAACAGG
>Ga0164242_10000868_pt1 | contig 36022 bp, 33 predicted proteins | sample OricomgcompostMG_FD_108783 | JGI IMG/M metagenome (GOLD analysis project Ga0164242, IMG submission 108783) | Miracle-Growth compost microbial communities from Emeryville, California, USA - Original compost - Miracle growth compost (MG) ... | reverse complement strand
CTTCCCGGCGGGCGCGCGTTGCGGCCCGGAGCCCGCGTGCCCCTGGATCATCGACCGCGCGCTAGCGGCGACGCCAGCGATGAGGAGCACGCCGAAGATCAATAACGACGTGCCGGCCGCGATGTTCTGCATGAGCACACCGAGCCCGACGACCGGGACGGCTTGACCGACGTAACTGGCTAGATATACCGACGCGAGGGTGCCGGCACGGCTGCTGCGGTCACTCAAGGCCAGCGCTCCGGTCAGTGCGCTCCGGAAGTAGGTGCCGCCACCGATACCGATGAGAGCTCCGCCACACAGGAACAGCCACAGGCTCGGGCTGGGCAACTCGACGGTCGCGGTCGAACCGGTGACACCTACGGCGAGTCCGCCGACGAGACGTGCGACCATCAGACCGGGCAGGTCACGCCAGACGAGGAACAGCACGGCGGAGATGGCGGCCGTCGCAAGAGCCGGGATCAGCACGCGCCGCCGGCCGTACCAATCGGAGATGTGTCCTGCGCCCAGCAGTCCTGCCGCGACACCGACCACATACGTCGCGTAGACGACCGTGATCATCAGCGGACCGAATCCGTCGCGGGCGGCGTACAGCCCGTACAGCGGTGTCGGCACGGCGGAGAAGCCGACGATGATTGCGAAGCCGCTGGCGACCATCCAGAATCCGACGGCTGAGCCGTGCGCGGTTGGAACTGGGGTGCGCGCCGCGTCACGTCGGGGCGGCCGCGTGCGCCTGCCTTTGGCCGAAGTGGTATTCGACATGAGATTCCTCCTGACGAGAGAGCCGTGTGTGAGGCGTGACTACTTCGTGCAGCGGGCCGCTTCGACGATGCTGTCGGCATCGATGCCGCTGATGACGCCGACGGCCTTATGGACCGCGTACAATAACGGCGACGCATGGCCCTTGGAAAAGATCAGATGGTCATTGCCAGCCAGGTCGGGGTGGTCGCAGTCGTAACGGAAAGGGAAGGTGCTGGGTCAGGAACAGCGCGGCCCGATCGAGCGCCTGGCCGGCTTCGTCGATGGCGTCGACAAAGACTGGGAAGACGTGTGGGACCCCTGCGACGACGTCGAGGATGACGTCGACCTCGGCATCACGGGCTCGTCCGGCCAGGCGCACTGCGTCGTCGAGCAGCAGCTCGTTGGTGCCGACCTGCAGGAGGATGGGCGGGAAGCCGGTGAGGTCGGCGAGGACGGCGGGCGCAAGCAGCGGTTGGTGGGGGTCTTGACCGGCGAGGTAGATATCGCCGTTGCGGGCCAACCCGGCCGGGGTGAAGATGGGGTCGATGCCTTCCTTGGTCGTCATCGAAGCCCCGGCGTGGGTGTGGTCGAGTCCCGGGGAGAAGGCGAGCAGCGCTGCCGGCATCGGCAGGCCGGCATCGCGCGCTGCAAGGCAGGTCGTGACCGTCAGGCCTCCGCCGGCGGAGTCGCCGGCGAACACGATGCTGTCCGGCTCATGGCCATTGGCGAGCAGGTCTCGGTAGGCCGCCACGCAGTCTTCGATCGCGGCCGGGAACGGGTGCTCGGGGGCGAGTCGGTAGTCCAGCGAAATGGCGCGCACGCCCGTCCGTTTCACGAGGTGGGCAGTGAGGACCATTGCGGTCTCCGGTGACCCCAGCGAGAACGAGCCGCCGTGGAAGTACAGAATCGTGCCCGGCTGGGCTGCGCCATCGTCTGCTTCGGTGGGCTCGACAAGGACGGCTGGTCGGTTGCCGAGCACGGTCGGTGTCTGCCGGATCCCGTCGGGTACGGGGAAGTTGGCCATGAGGGCGGCGAACGCCGCGCGCATGTCCTCCACCGGCACCGGGCCGGACGGCTGTGGATGTGACCGTAGTTCGGCGTCGAGCACGCGTCGTTGTTGTCTACTCAAGGATCCTCCTCAGGGTTGCGGCACGGCGGAGGTACGCGCCGTGGCGGGCTTCTCGTTCGCACCGTTGGCCGCTGTGCTGGGTCGCACGCCGGCTGCACGGCTGGACAGCAGGTCCTTGACATCCGTGAGGGCCATTTCGATCCGGCCGTAGACGCGAGGGTTGAGCACGGTGGTGCCGTCGAAGTCTCCGGCGGAGGCGAAGATCGCGACGGGAATGGTCATCGCCTGGAAGAAGCCGAACAGTGGGCGCAGCGCGTGTTCCAACGCGAGGGCGTGGTGGTCGCTCCCGCCGGTTGCGGTCAGCAGAACAAGCTTGTTGGCCAGCGCGTACTGGTCGATGAGATCGAAGAAGTGCTTGAACAGACCCGTGTAGGAGCCGCGATAGATCGGCGTGGCTGCGATGAGCAGGTCGGCCGATTCGGCCGCCTGGAGCTCGGCCTCGATGCCCGGTGCGACTTCCTCGCGTTCGCTGGCCGCGGTAAGCCCGGTGCCGAGGCGGTAGATGTCGATCCGGTGTGCGGAAATCGGGAGCAGGTCTTCCAGCGTGGACAGCACGACGTCGACCAGGCCCATCGTCTTGGAGTTCTCGTGTGGGCTGCCGTTGATCACCACCACCCTCAGCGCCCGGGATTGACCGGAGCGCGATGGCGCAGCAGGCGAACCGTCCACAAGTGCCGTGCTCATGCCGCACGCTCCGTGACCGCACACACCTCGCGGCGGACCACCGGCGCAACTTGGGTGCCGAGCCGCTCGATCGCGGCGAGGTGCTGTTCCTGAGGCATACCGCCGAACCCGATCTGGACAATGGCTCGGCTGACCCCGTACAGGCGGTGATAGGTCAGGAGTTTGTCGATAACTTCGTCGGTACTGCCGACCAGCAGCCCCGATCCCGGGGTCGCCTGAGCCTCGAACGCCGCGCGCGGGATCAGCATGCCCGCTCCGCGCTGGTGGTTGTTCTCCGCCATCCCTTGCGCGAAGTAGGGGTACATGGTGTCCCGGGCTTCCTGACTGGTGCCGCCCACGTAACCGTGCGTGTTGATGCTGATGGGCATCAAGGTGACATCGTGGCCGGCTTGCTCGGCAGCCGCTCTATACAGCTCGACCGTCTGCTCATGCAGCGTGATCGGTCCCAGAAGCTGCGCCAGAGCGATCGGCAGCCCGAGCCGCCCGGTGCTGATAGCCGATGCGGGAGAACCGCCGACCCCGACCCAGATCGGGATCGATGCGCCGTCGGCGCGTGGGGCGATGTCGGCATCGACCAACGGCGCCCGGAATTTTCCGGACCAGCTCAGCGGGTTCTGTTCGCGGATCCTCAGCAGCAGATCCAGCTTCTCCCTGAAGAGGTCGGCGTAATCGGCCAGGTCATAACCGAACAGCGGGAACGACTCGGTGTACGAGCCGCGTCCGGCGATGATCTCGGCTCGACCGGCCGAAAGCAGATCGATGGTGGCGAACTGCTCCCAGACGCGCACCGGATCCTCCGAACTGAGCACGGTCACCGAACTGGTCAGCCGGATGTTCCGGGTCGCCTGGGCCGCCGCGGCAAGCAGAATCGTCGGCGCGGATCCCACGAAGTCGCTGCGGTGGTGCTCGCCGATGCCGAATACGTCCAGTCCGACCTGATCGGCCAGCTGTGCCTGCTCGATCGTCTGCAGAACCCGTTCCCGCGGCGAAGGCAGCCGCCCTGTCCGTGGATCCTTGGTCACTTCGCCGAACGTCATGATCCCGATCTCGAAACTCATCGCTGACCTCTCTCCTGCACCGACTCGCGGTATCGATTGGCAATATAGGTGCCTGCGCAGGCAGATAACTGACGCTACGCTCGCTCTATTCCCTGGTCGCGTCGGCCGAAATTGAGGTCAATGATCGCGTCGGTGCCGCCGAAGCAGGACGTTAGAGTTCCGCATATGACAACGGAGAAGATGAGCGAGCTGGAGGATGCCGCCTGGCGGGGATTCCTGCTCACCCATGACCGGTTGTGGCGTGCCTTGGAGGCCGGGCTCTCCGCTCTCGATGTGAGCATGGCGGAGTACAGCGTGCTTGCGCTGCTCGGCGAGGCGGGGCCGAGCGGAATGCGGATGTCCGATCTCGCCGCCCGCCGGCTGATGTCCACCGGTGGATTCACCCGGCTGGCCGATCGCCTGGAACGGCGCGGCCTGATCGAACGCCGCCGCTCGGCGGCGGACGGCCGGGGAAGTGAGGCGGTCCTGACGAGCCAGGGCCGCTCGCTGCTGCGCAAGGCCTGGCGCAAGCAGTACGCCCAACTTCGCCAGCTGTTCTTCGACCGGCTCGACTCCGACGACCTGTCCAGGCTGGCCGACGTCTGGCGCCGGCTGAGCGAGCAGGAGGCACCGGACGAGCCGGAACCACAGCGAACGAACTCGGCCGGCCAGTGAGGGGCGGCACAGGGCGACAGACAGGAGCGACTACCACGGCACGATTCCCAGACTGCTGATGAAGGAGCCGGTCGGCCCGTCCGAGCCGATTCTCGCCATTCGCACGAGCACCTCCGCGCCTTCTTCTACCGAGTGTCCGCCCGCGACCGACGGCGCGAATCCCGTGGCGGTCAGACCCGGAGTCACCGAGTTGACCCGCCACCGGGGAAAGGCACGTGCGTACTGAATGGTGAGCATGTTCAGTGCAGCCTTCGACATGGGGTACGCCACCATCGACCACGACGCTTCCGGCTCCGAGTTCAGGGTGAGAGACCCGACGGCACTGCTCACGTTGACCACGACCGGGGTTTCGGAGGCCTCGAGAAGCGGCGTGAATGCGGAAAGCACTCGCGCCGCACCGATCGCATTCGTCTCCAGCACCAGCCGCAGATCGTCGATGGTCGCTTCGCCCGGAGGGCTCTGTTCTCCGGCGATTCCGGCGTTGTTGATCAAGACATCAAGTCGACCAGAGCCTTCGCGAACCTGCTGAGCCGCCGCCCGCACCGTCGCCTCCTCGGTGACGTCGAGTTCAATCGCTGTTGCTCCGATGGTGGCGGCCAGGGCTCGTCCCCGCGTCACGTCCCGGACTCCCAGGTAGACGGTGTGACCCGCATCCGTCAATCGGCGAGCGGTCTCGTACCCCAGCCCTCGCGAGGCCCCGGTAACCAGCGTTGTCGTCATGTACCAAGCGTGTAAGGCAGGCGCGCGGCTACCCAGTGGTCTCGCTGTCCTGGGAATGCCGATACCACGCTTGACCTGCATATCCGGCGCCGTGCGTGCGAAAATCGGCACCATGACGGAACTGGGGGCCGCCCTCCGCGGCTGGCGCGACCGCCTCTCGGCGGCCGATGCGGGTCTCCCGGTCACCACGCGACGACGCGCGCCGGGCCTACGGCGCGAGGACCTCGCCCAGCTGGCGGCGGTTTCCGTTGACTACATCACTCGCCTGGAACAAGGCCGGGCGGCCGCGCCCTCCGCGCAGGTGCTTGAATCGCTCGCGCGGGCATTGCGCCTCTCGCCGGAGGAACGAGACCACTTGTTCATGCTGGGCCGGCACGCACCACGTCGGGACCGAATGCGAGTGGACCTGACACCGAGCGTGAGCAGGCTGCTGACCCAGTTGCAGACGCCGATCATGGTCTACGACGCGCTGTGGACTCAGCTCGCCTGGAACCGCGCCTATGCCGTGCTGTTCGGAAACCCCGGCCAATGGCACGGTCTGGAGACGAATCTGCTCTGGCGGTACCTCACCGGCGCGCCTACCCGGGTGCGTCGCCGGCCGGGCGAAGGCGACGACTACCTCAGGGCATACGTGTCGGACCTGCGCGTTACAGCCGCCCGATTTCCCGACGATCCGCGTGTGCACCGGTTGATCACGGCTCTTCGTGCGACGGACCCGCGATTCGGCGAACTGTGGAGCGCCGAGCTTGTCGAGACGGTGCACGACACGCACAAGACCATCGAGCATCCCGAACTCGGTCGGCTCGACCTCGACTGTGACGTGCTCACTGTGCACGGATCGGATCTGAGGGTCGTGCTGTTCACCGCAGCACCGGAAACAGCCGGCGCCGACTCTCTGGCCCTGCTGGCCTCGCTGGAGATACAACCGGTCGCGCCGTGAGGCGGAACGCCGCCGGGGGAGCGATTGGATGCCGGTGTGCGATGTCGCGGGCGACATGATGCTGGTGGCGCGCCCGTCGGTTACGGCGCGGTCCGGGGTGCCGCCGCTCCGATCCCCTTGACGGTTCCGATGGTGTATCCGGCGGGGGAGAAGGCCACGCAGACTACAGTGTGACGCCCGGCTGACCAGTCCGCCTGGGCCGGCGTATAGGCGCTCACGTCGATCGCGGTCGTGTCGTAGATGCTCACGCCGACGTAGGCGGTGAACACCGAGCTGCACGCGTCATCCGCCTGAGCCGACACCGAGTCGTCTCCGGGATAGGCGCCGCCCTCGAGCGACGGCAACCCGATCACCTCCGATGAGTGCGCGAGAGAACACGGCACCACCAGGAATTGGACGTCTTCAACCTGGTCGGATCCGGCCGGGTTCGTCAGGCAGTCGCCAACCACCAGCGCGGACACGGGCGCGCCGGCGGTCGGCGTTGCATCGGGAGTGGATGTGAGAGCGGCAGTCGCTGCAGACGATGGACGGGGAGACGCCGACGCGACGGGTGCAGGATGAGCTGTAGCGCATCCGGCCAGAGAGCAGGCGACGATCGCTGCCACGACGGAGGCACAGGCAACAGCGTGCCGAGAAGGGAAACGGCGCTGCTGTCGTGGCACGAGCCTCAGAGTAGACGTACCGGCTGGATGAGATCGGTCACCCACTCCGACTGCGGGCGGTCGCCGGGCGTCCAGTAGACCTCGCGGCAGATGCCGTCCAGTTCGTAGCCGTGTTCACGCGCCCACTCGATGAGCGCGTTCCACGACTCTCCGATTCCGGCGACTTCGCCGCGATGCACCGTCACCGCGGCCTGGGCGATGCCCGGGAGGGTTCCGACGTCGAGGCCGTCGATCGACGCCGTGTTGTCGGGCACCACGAAGCCTGCGGTCACGAGTGCACCGGTTCCGTCGCCGGATTCGTCCGCCTCGTAGAGTGCGACTGCGGGGCCGAACTTCTGGATCCCTGCGGCCTGAATGAGGTCGGCCGACTCGGGAAACATCGGCCCGATGACGGGCGAGACGTTGGCGGGTCCGAATCCCGGCGCCTTGCGCGTGAGCGTGGCCACCCGCTGCGCTTCGATGGAGCGCACCTCGGCGGTGATGGTCTGTGAGCTTGGCATGACTGTTTCTCCTCGTATTCGTTTGAGGCTCGCGTCGAGGCGCCTCAGCCGTGCCTCGGCATCCGCGATGGTGGACTGCAGCTCCGTGCGAGCGGATTCCAGCATCCGTTCGACCTGGCCGTCGTCCACGTCGCCCCAGACCACATGCGAGACCTGCTCGAGTGTGAGTCCTAGACCCTTGAGCTCCACGATCCGGCTGAGCAGTGTCAACTGCGTGGCGGCGTACGCGCGGTATCCCGTGAGCGCATCGACCCGTGCGGGACGCAGCAGGCCGATCCGGTCGTAGTGGCGGAGCATCCGTACGGATACCCTTCCGATCGACGCGAACTCTCCGATGGACAACATGACGCCTCCAACGTTGGAGTCTGACACCGTGTGAGGGTCAACGACAGCGTCGAAGACTCTCAGAATCGGTGTGGGAGAGAAGGATGCCCGTGCTCAGCCCAGCGCCGGTCTGATGTCGCGCACGATCGACTCGAGCACCCGCGCATTGAAGTCCACACCGAGCTGGTTGGGCACGGTGACAAGGATCGTGTCGGCTTCCTGCACGGCGGCATCCTGCGCCAGTTCCTCTGCGATGACGTCGGGCTCGCCGATGTAGCTGCGTCCGAACCGGGCGAGCTCGTCGCCGATGTAGCCGACCTGGTCGTGTGCATCGGCCTGCGCGCGCAACCCGAAGTAGCGTTGCGTCTCGTCATCGATGATCGGCAGGATGCTCCGCGACACCGAAACCCGCGGTTCACGCTCGTGCCCTGCTTGCTTCCACGTGTCACGGAAGAGTCGTAGCTGCTCCGCCTGCAGCTCCGACAGCGGCACGCCGGTGTCTTCGGTGAGCAGCGTCGAGCTCATGAGATTCATGCCCTGCTCGGCCGTCCACACGGCGGTGGCGCGGCTGCCAGCGCCCCACCAGATGCGATCGGGAAGCGTCTCCGAGCGCGGCTCGATCGCGAGCGGCACCCGCTGACCGGTCATCTGCGGGTTCGAATAGACGAGACCCGCGCCTGCGATCGCGGCGCGGAAGAGCTCCGTGTGCGAACGCGCCATGTCGGCATCCGATTGGTCCTCGGCGGGAATGAAGCCGAACGACTCGTAGCCCTTGTCTGCGGTCTCGGGAGAACCCCGGCTGATGCCGAGCTGCAGCCTGCCACCGGCGATGAGGTCGGCCGCGGCAGCGGACTCTGCCGCGTACAGCGGGTTCTCGTACCGCATGTCGATCACCGCGGTGCCGAGCTCGATGCGAGACGTGCGCGCGCCCATCGCCGCGAGCAGCGGGAATGGGGACGCCAACTGAGGCGCGAAGTGGTGCACGCGCACGAATGCGCCGTCCGCTCCGAGCTCTTCGGCGGCCACGGCCAGCTCGATGGTCTGCAGCAGGGCATCGGAGGCACTGCGCACCACTGATCCGTGCGCCGGAGACCAGTGCCCGAAGGAGAGAAAGCCTATGCGTTTCACTGCATCTCCAGCCCGGTGTGCGGTCCGGCTATTCCCGTACGGTCAGTACCAGTGGGGGTTCTGCGACATCTCGTGGTCGTACGCCGCACAGGGGGTGCCGTAGCGGCCCGAGATGTATGACAGTCCCCACCTGATCTGAGTGTTCCCGTTGGTCATCCAATCGCCGCCTGACGACGACATCTTGTCCGCCGGAAGTGATTGTGGGATGCCATAAGCGCCGCTGGACGAGTTGTACGCGTTCCAGCGCCAGCCGGATTCCATGTTCCACAGGCTGACGAGGCACGACATCTGATCTTGACCCCAGCCATAGCTGCCGAGGACGCTGCTCGCGTACGACTGAGCGGCCCCGGGCGAGCATCCGCCTGTGCACGATGCCGACAGGTCGACATTGCTGTCGCTTCCGCCTCCCGTCGTGACGTTCTGATTGGCCTGATCGCGTGCGATCCCGGCGGCACGCTCCTGGGCGAGTTGAGCCGCCTGTGCATTGAGGGTCGCCGCTTGGGCTTGCAGGACCGCGCCTTGTTGTTCCTGAGTCGCCAGCGCGGCGTCTGCCGCTGCTTTCGCGGCCTGCGCAGCCTGGTACTTCGTGTTCGCGTCCTGCTCAAGGCTCGTCCGGATGTCTTCGGCCTGCTTCGCCTGCCCTTGCAGAGACGTGACCACGTTCTGCTTCTGTTTCGCGTAGTTCTGCAGCTGAGACATGTGGTCGGTCAGCTGGCTCATGGCACCGAGCTGGTCGAGCAGATTGTCATTCCCGCCGGTCGTTTTGCCGGTGCCGTTGCCGTTGCCGAGCAGGAGCTTGGCTGTAAGACTTCCCCCGCCGGAGATATAGAGCTGAGAAGCGAGCTTTCCGTACTGGGACTTCGCCTGACCGGCATTCTTCTGGGCAGTGGCGACCTGCTCGTTGATCGACTGGAGTTTTGCTGTCTGGTCGTCCAGCGCGCTCTTCGCCTGGGTGTACTCGAACGCCTTCTTGAGCTCGTCCGCGGCGGCGGCCTGCGCCTGCTGCTGCAACTGAACGATAAGACCGGCGATCTTGTTGTACTCTGCCTGGGCGGCGGCGGCATTCGCCTTCGCGGCCTGCACCTCGTCCCAGCTCGGATAGTCGTCGGCGTGGGCAGGCAGCGCGGTCACGAGCGGGATCGCGACCGCGACGGCGACACCGAGCGCAGCCAGGCGCAGCCGGGCCCCGACACGTCGTCGGTCGGTCCCTGTCCGGTTTGCGCGCACAGCCACGGGTTCCACCATAGGCAGATCTTGTCGCGGATCCATCGCGATCCCACGGCATGCCGCGAGCTCGTCGGGCGCCCATGCCTGCGGACACAAGCCCAAGTTCCCGGGTCCGGATGGCCTGACGAAAATCGGTGGCGCGCATGACGGGGGCGAGTGCTTGACTGAGCCGGGTGAGCTCCTTGCAACGCGCGGTGCTGACGGTGGCAATCCTGGCATCCCTCGTCGCGTTCCTCGACGGATCGGTCGTGAACGTCGCCCTGCCGGCGATCGAGCGTGAGCTGGGCGGCGGCCTCGTGCTGCAGCAATGGGTGGTGGACGCCTATCTCATCACCCTCGGCGCGCTCATCCTGCTCGCCGGCTCGCTCTCGGACGCGTTCGGCCGCAAGCGCATCCTGATGATCGGCCTGTTCGGCTTCGGCGTCGCCTCCATCGCCTGCGCGCTCGCACCGGACGGTGTGTCGCTCGTACTGTTTCGCGCGCTCCAGGGCATCGCCGGTGCGCTTCTCGTGCCGAGTTCGCTCGCCATCATCATCCAGGTCTTCAGTGAGGACGACCAGCCGAAAGCGATCGGACGTTGGACTGCCTGGACGTCCGCGGCCATGCTGGCCGGTCCGCTGCTCGGCGGGCTGTTCGTCGACACGTTGTCGTGGCGCCTCGTGTTCTGGATCAACCCGCTGCCCATCGCGGTGACCGTGATCATCCTGTGGCGTGTGCAACTCGATCACGAGCACGCTCACGGCCACGTCGACTACCTCGGCGCCGTTCTCGGAGCGCTCGGACTCGGCGGCGTCGTCTTCGGCCTCATCGAACAAAGCCAGGTCGGATGGGCGAGCCCTCTGGTGTGGGGGATAGGCGCGGTCGGATGCCTGTCACTCGCCGCGTTCGCGATCGTCGAGTTGCGCTCCCGGCAGCCGATGCTCCCGTTCGCCCTCTTCCGCATCCGCAACTTCGGCGTCGGCAATCTGGCCACTCTCGTCGTCTACGCGGCACTGTCGCTCGGCACCCTGATCATCGGCATCTATCTGCAGGAGGTCGCCGGCTACAAAGCGACGCTCGCCGGACTCGCACTCATCCCGTCGACCGTCGTGATGCTGCTGCTCTCCGGCCGCTTCGGCGCGCTCTCCGGCAAGATCGGTCCCCGGCTCTTCATGGCGATCGGTCCCGTCGTCGCCGCGGGCGGCTATGCGCTCATGCTCACCATGGGCACGCACGTCGATTACTGGTTCGAAGTGCTGCCAGGCATTCTCGTGTTCGGTCTGGGTCTGTCCATCACCGTCGCGCCGCTCACGGCGGCGATTCTCGGCGCCGTGCCGCCCGAGCACGCCGGGATCGGTTCAGCGATCAACAACGCGGTGGCGCGTATAGCGGGCCTGGTCGCGGTCGCGTGCGCCGGCTTCATTGTGGCCGGGCCGCTCGCGCAGGCCGGGCTGCAGCGCGTGCTGCTCGTGTGCGTCGCACTGTTGCTGGTGGGCGGTGTGGTGTCGGGTATCGGTATCCAGAACAAGCGCCGATCGGTTTCAGGCGATGGCGACGGGCTTGCTCAGTCGAGCGTTCCGGCGCCGCGGATCAGGCCGACAGCACCGGACCCGCAGCGACCAACGCGATGACGTCGACGATCGCGCAAGCCATGATGAGGCGCATCAGCCACCGTGAGCGCTCGCCGCGCAGCGTCAGCAGTACCCCTGCCACCGCCACCATCAGGGTGATGACGCTGCCGGCGAGCACGAGCACGGCTGCTGCACCGCTCAGCCCGCCGATACCGATCGCGCCGACCGCGATGACGATGCCGACCAACGCGAGCGCGCCGAACGAGACAAGTCCGCCGACGCGTGCTCCGAGCACATGCGCGAAGCCGCGAATGCCCGTGAGACGGTCCTGCTCGAGGTCGGGCAGAACGTTCGTGACGTGTGCAGCCACGCCGAGCAGGCATCCCGCCGTCACGACCCACCACGTCGGGAACGTCGGATCGATGGACCCCAGGGTGACGATCGCCGGCAAAATGCCGAAGCTTACGAGATAGGGGACCACCGAGAACACGGTGCGCTTCAGCCAGGCGTTGTAGGCCCACGCGCTGCCGAGCGCGATCGCATGGGCGACGAGCGCGGGCACGCCGAGCGGGACGGTCAGAACCAGCGCGGCCGCGAGAGCGACCCAGGCCGCCGCACCGACCGTGCCGCGAGAGACCAGTCCCACGGCGATGGGTTTGTCGGCGCGGGCCACCGATCGGTCTCGTTCGGCGTCGATCCAGTCGTTCGACCAACCGACGGAGAGCTGGCCGGCCAGTATCGCGGCCGCGAGTAGCGCCACTCGGGCCGCCGGATAGCCGACGGATGCCCCCAGCACCGCGGCGATCACAGTGACCACGAGCGCGGGCCCCGGATGACAGGCCAGAGCGAGACCGCGCACGGCTTTCGGCATGGGGACATGCTATGGGCCGGGGGACTCCGCGAAGGATGGCCGGTCTTGTCGGGATCTTGCGTTTTGCTGCAAGCAATTGCAAGAATTGCTCCATGGCCAAACGACTCGCCGAAGTGGCGCGCAAGGTAGGCGTCAGTGAAGCAACGGTGAGTCGCGTGCTGAACGAGAAGCCCGGAGTGAGCGAGGCGACACGGCAGGCGGTGCTGACGGCGCTCGACGTGCTGGGCTACGAGCGACCGACGAAGCTGCGCGGGGAGCGCGCCCGGCTCGTCGGACTTGTGCTGCCTGAGCTGTCGAACCCGATCTTCCCGGCCTTCGCCGAGGTCGTGGGCGGATCCCTCGCGCAGAACGGCTATACGCCGGTGCTCTGCACCCAGACGGCCGGCGGCATTTCAGAGGCCGACTACGTCGACCTGCTCCTGGAACAGCATGTCTCCGGCGTCGTGTTCGCCGGCGGCCTGTACACGCAAGAGCTCGGCGCGCACGATCACTACGAGAAGCTGCGAGAGGTGAAGCTGCCGACCGTTCTCGTGAGTGCTCCGGCCGAGGGCATCGGTTTTCCGACCGTGTCGTGCGACGACGGCGTCGCGACCCGGCTCGCTGTGCGACACCTCCACCAACTCGGCCACAGCCGGATCGGCTACGTACTGGGCCCGCACGATCATGTGCCGTCGAAGCGCAAGTACGAGTCCGCGAAGGCCGAGACCGCCCGTGCGGGAGACGAGCTCGACGAACGGCTCGTGGTGCGATCCCTGTACTCCCTCGAGGCCGGCCAGGCGGCAGCCACGAAGCTGCTGGGCACCGGCGTCACTGCGATCGTCTGCGCGAGTGACCCTCTCGCGCTCGGTGTGATCCGGGCAGTTCGTCGCGCGGGGCTACGCGTGCCCGAAGACGTATCGGTCGTCGGATACGACGACTCGGCTCTGATGGGATGCGTGGAGCCGCCGCTGACGACTGTGCGTCAGCCGATCGAGCCTATGGGCCGGATGGTCATGGAACTGCTCACCGCGCAGATCAGCGGCGTGAGGCCCTCGGTCGACGAGTTCCTCTTCGAGCCGGAGCTTGTGGTCCGCGCGTCAACGGGACCGGCTCCGCGCTGAACTCCGCACTGCTCGACGGGTCTTTCGAGAGACTCACGACTGCAACCGAGCGCAATCCCGCGCAAGCCAATTGCTCGATGTTTAGTTCTTGCGTCATTTTGTCGAGATAGCTACCTTGAGTTCTCAAGCCGCACGGGCATCCGATGTCGGCCGACTCACCGTTCGCTCTCGTGCTCCGGCAGCGCCGCCTTTCGCACCACGGTCGCTGCCTACGAAAGGCTCCTTCCTTGAACGTGCCCTCCCTCGCCGATGCGGTATCTCCCGCGCCCATCGCTCCGGCCGGCCCGTCGGACGACGACCCGCTGTGGTGGCGCCACGCGACGATCTACCAGATCTATCCGCGCAGCTTTGCCGACGGCAACGGTGACGGCATCGGCGACCTCGCGGGCGTCCGCCGCCGGCTGGGATACCTGAAGGACCTCGGCGTCGACGCCATCTGGTTCACGCCCTGGTACGCATCGCCGCTGGCGGACGGCGGCTACGACGTCGCCGACTACACGTCGATCGACCCGCGCTTCGGAACTCTGGAGGAGGCCGAGGCACTGATCCGGGACGCCTTGACCCTAGGCATCCGCACGATCATCGACATCGTTCCGAACCACATCTCCGACCGCCACGCATGGTTCCAGGCCGCCCTGGCGGCCGGCCCCGGCTCGCCTGAGCGCGAACGATTCTGGTTTCACCCCGGCAAGGGCTCCGACGGTGCCGAGATGCCGACGCAATGGGAGTCCAACTTCTCGGGCGAGACCTGGACGCGCACGACGAATCCCGACGGCACGCCAGGGGAGTGGTACCTGCACCTCTTCACGCCTCAGCAGCCGGACCTGAACTGGAATCATCCCGACGTGCGCCGCATGCACGAAGACGTGCTCAGGTTCTGGTTCGATCGCGGCGTCGGCGGCGTTCGCGTCGACTCCGCCGCGCTGCTGGTGAAGGATGCGGCCCTGCCAGAGGTTCCGGAGCACCCGAGGCCAGGCGAGCATCCCACCCAGGACCGCGACGAGCTGCATGACATCTACCGCGACTGGCGCACCATCGCGGACTCGTACCCGGGCAGCAGGGTGCTGGTCGGCGAGCTCTGGCTGCCCGACATCGATCGCTTCGCGAAGTACCTGCGCGACGACGAGCTGCACACCGCGTTCAACTTCGACTTCCTGGCGCGCCCGTGGGATGCCCGTGAGCTGCGGGCGTCGATCGACGAGACCCTGCGCGCGCACGCTCCGGTCGGCGCCCCATCGACCTGGGTTCTCTCCAATCACGATGTCACGCGCCCGGTGACCAGGTATGGCCGGGAGGACAGCTCGTTCGCGTTCGCCAAGAAGCGCGCGGGCATACCGACGGACCTCGCCCAGGGAACCCGGCGTGCGCGGGCCGCAGCCCTGCTCACGGCAGCGCTCCCCGGCGCCCTGTACATCTACCAGGGCGACGAACTGGGACTGCCCGAGGTGGAGGACCTTCCCGAGGAGTTGCTGGAGGATCCCATGCACTTCCGCTCCGGCGGCGTCGATCCTGGGAGAGACGGATGCCGGGTGCCGCTTCCGTGGAGTGGTGTGCGCCCGCCCTTCGGGTTCAGCCCGGCAGAGGCGGCCGCGAAACCCTGGCTTCCGCAGCCGGACTCCTGGGCAGCGCTCACGGTGCAGGCGCAGCAGGCCGACCCGTCGTCGATGCTCTGGCTGTACAAGCAGGCGCTGCGCATCCGCAGGGCACTGAACCGGGAATCCGGCGCGTCCTTCTCCTGGCGCGAATCGAAGCCCGACGTGCTCGCCTTCGACCGCGGCGAGCACTTCCTCTCGGTCACCAATCTCTCCACGCACAGCATCGAGCTGCCCGAAAGCGGCGGCATCCTTCTGGCCAGCAGCCCGCTGGAGAACGGAATGCTGCCACCCGACTCCACGGCATGGCTCGCCAACCCCGCAACCACTTGACCAACCTGCAATCACCTTCGAACGAAAGGACACGACAATGAAGTCACCAGGAAAGCTCGCGGTACTCGCCGCAGCGGCACTGGCCGGTGTGGGCATCCTGAGCGGATGCTCCTCGAGCAGCGGCGGAGGCGACGACGGCAAGGTCAACCTCGTCGTCGCGCCCGTGCTGCCCGGTGCGACGGCCGACGCGCTGAAGGCGCTGCACGATCGCGTGCAGCAGTTCGAGAAGAAGTACCCGAACATCAACGTCAAGGCGATCGAGTACCAGTGGACCGGCACGACGTTCGCGGCCGAGCTTGCCGGCGGAACGCTGCCCGACGTGTTCAACGTGCCGTTCACCGACTCGAAGACGCTCGCGAACAATGGCCAGCTCGCCGACATCACGAAGTACTTCAAGCAGACCGCGACCGCCGGCAAGTGGAACAAGAACGTGCTGGATGTCGCAACCGGCAAAGACGGCAAGGTGTACGGCATCCCGTGGGGCCCGTACGCGATGGCGCTGTCGTACAACCGCGACATCTTCACGAAGGCGGGGCTCGACCCCGACAAGCCGCCGACCACTCTGGATGAGATCGAGCAGGACGCGAAGATCATCTCCCAGAAGGTGCCCGGTGTCGCCGGCTACATGCAGATGACGAAGGACAACACCGGAGGATGGGAGCTGGCGACCCTCACGCAGTCACTCGGCGGCAAGCTCGAGAAGGTGGGCTCCGACGGCAAGGTCACCGTCACGGCCGACAACCCGCAGACGAAGCAGGCCCTCGCCTGGCTGAAGAAGCTGCGCTGGGACGACAACGCGATGGGCAGCAACTTCTTGTTCGACTGGAGCGGCATCAACCAGGCGTTCGCCTCAGGCCAGGTGGCCATGTACATGAGCGGATCGGATGTCATCGGCTCGCTCATGCAGGCCAACGGCTTCGACCAGAAGAAGTACGGGGTGACCACGTTCCCGCTCTCTTCGAGCCCGAATGCGGGCATCCTCTCCGGCGGCAACGTCGATGTGGTGAACGTCAAGGACAGCCCTGAGCAGATCGCGGCGGCGGTGAAGTGGATCGACTTCTACCGCACGCAGCCGACCGTGGACAAGACGGCGGCAGTGAACAACGCGAAGACCCTCGCGAAGGGGGATCAGGCCGTGAATGCTCCGACATTGCCGGTGTTCGACAAGGCCACCTGGGAGCAGAACCAGGAGTGGATCAAGCCGTACGACAACATCCCGGTCGAGAATCTGAAGCCGTTCAACGACAACATCTTCAACCAGAAGATCTCACCGGAGCCGCCGTCGCACACCCAGGATCTGTACGGGGCGCTCGACGCGGTCGTGCAGGCGGTGCTGACGAATCAGAACGCCGACGTCGACGCCATGCTGAAGGGCGTCGACACCAAGGTGCAGGCGCTGGTCGACGCCGACAGCAAGTAGCACGATGACCGTTGATTCCCCGGCGCGGGTGCGGGTGGCGAAGGCCGTCCGCACCCGGCGCCGCCACAACCCGGTCACGTGGGTGCAGCGCGGTGGGCTGACCACGCTCCTCTTCCTCCTGCCGCTCCTGATCATCTTCGGCGTCTTCTCCTGGACCCCGATCGTCGAAGCCGTGATCATGAGCTTTCAGAAGACCAACCTCGTGACTGCACCCGTCTTCGTCGGCTGGGACAACTTCGTCGCCGTCTTCGAGGACCCGGTGTTCTGGATCGCCGTGCGCAACACCGGCTTCTTCGCCCTGCTCGCGCTGCTCTTCGGCTACCCGATCCCGCTCGTCGCCGCCGTGCTGATGAGCGAGGTGAAGCGCATGAAGGGCTTCTACAGCGTGCTCGCCTACCTTCCGGTGGTGATCCCGCCGGTCGTCTCGGTGTTGCTCTGGAAGATCTTCTACGACGCGAGCCCGAACGGTGTGTTCAACACGATCCTCGGCTGGGTCGGCATCCCTCCACAGCCATGGATTCAGGATGCCGTCACCGCCATGCCCTCCCTGGTGCTGGAGGCGACGTGGGCGGGCGCAGGCGGAACGATCATCATCTACCTGGCTGCGCTCACCTCCGTGTCGCCCGACCTGTACGACGCGGCAGAGGTGGATGGCGCATCCATCTGGGGAAAGATCTGGCACGTGACGCTGCCGCAGCTGCGGGGCATCCTCTTCATCACGCTGATCCTGCAGATCATCGCCACCGCCCAGGTGTTCCTTCAGCCGTTCCTGTTCACCGGCGGCGGCCCGGTCAACTCGACCACGACGATCCTGCTGCTCATCTACCAGTACGCGTTCACGCAGTCCCTCGGGGGCGCCTACGGCCAGGCGACCGCGCTCAGCCTGATGCTTGCTGCCTTCCTGGCGATCCTGTCGATCGTGTACTTCCGGCTCACCGCGAGATGGAGCGACAATTGACCACCACCGTTCCGGCTCAGCAGCCCGTGCAGGAAGCCGAGCTCCCCGGGCAGAGGCTCGAAGCGAAAGCGCGAAAGCGCAGACAGATCGTGCAGGAGGCCGGCGACAGGGGCATTCTTTCTGCCGCTGATCGGAGACGACCGCATGTGCGCGTGCTCGGCACCGCGCTGAACGTGCTGCTCGGCGTCTGCCTGGTCGTGGCGGGACTGCTGCCCCTGCTCTGGTTGCTCAAATCGGCGATCACGCCGACTCAGGACACGCTCGCGCATCCGCTCGCCCTCTTTCCGGGCGGCGTCGACTGGTCGAACGTCGTGAAGGCATGGAATGACGTGCAGATCGGCGACTTCTTCTTCAATACGATCTGGATGGCCGCGGGCGAGTGGGCCGTGCAGCTCCTGGTCGCTACCACGGGCGGCTTCGCGCTCTCGGTGCTGCGACCCAAGTACGGCAAGCTGATCAGCGGGCTCGTGCTCGCGACGCTTTTCGTGCCCGCCGTGGTGCTGCTCGTTCCGCTGTATCTGACGGTGCTGCACCCGCCGCTCATCGGGCACTCGCTGATCAACACGTTCTGGGCGGTGTGGCTGCCCGCGGGTGCGAGCGCGTTCAACGTGCTCCTCGTCATGCGATTCTTCGACAGCCTCCCCAAGGAGGTGTTCGAGGCGGCCAAGACCGACGGGGCGGGAACGTTCCGATTGTTCTGGTCGATCGTGCTGCCCATGTCGAAGCCCATCCTCGGCGTGGTCTCGGTGTTCGCGATCAACGCGGCGTGGGCAGACTTCCTCTGGCCGAACCTCGTGCTGAAAGACATCGGCATTCAGCCCCTGTCGGTGCGGCTCCCGCAGATCCAGTCCTCCACCGACCTGGGTGTGTATCTGGCGGCCCTCACGATCGCCACGCTCATCCCGGTCGTCATCTTTCTCATCTTCCAGCGCACGTTCCTGCGCGGCGGCGGGCTCGGCGGAGCGGTCAAGGGATGATCGCGCTCGCGCCGGTCACGCTTCGCCGCGTCGTTCGGCGCGGGTGCGCCGGCCGGGCTCCTTCTTCGCCTCGCGCCGATCGAGCACGTCGACCACGTTGTTCAGCAGGAAGAGCAGGAACGCGAACGAGCCGATCCAGATCGACGCGATCGCAATGATGCCCGCCATGATCGCCGCGACCAGCGCGTTGCGACGCGAGATGCGTCGGTAGCGATCGGAGATGTTCGGTGTGAGACTGCGTGCCGACGAGGAGATGTACCACCACTGCCAGAGGCTCACCGCGACGATCAAGAAGAAGTTGAGCGGCAGCAGGAACCGTCCGGGGACGGTCCCGCTGAAGTTGTCGGTGACCGTCGTCGTGAACGGCACGAGCACGACCCCGAGCAGACGGAACGTGTTGAGCGTGAGCACGACCTGATCCACGCGCTCCACGAACTCGAACTGACGAACGTGAATGCCCCAAAGCACGCCGAGGATCAGGAAGCTGATGACGAAGCTGACGAGCTTGTCGCTGATGTCGAAGAGTGCCTTCCACACTGCGGCGTCCGAGGGATTCGAACCGACGTGGAATTCGGAGATGCTGAGGTCTAGCACCAGCAGAGTCGCGGCGATGGCGAAGACGCCGTCTGAGTACGCCTCGAGGCGACGAGGGGAGAGCGTCTTCGGAAGGTCACCGGCCTTCGGCGCCTTCGTCAGGTCGTCTGGCATACGCCGAACCTATCGCGCCTTCGGCGCCCACTGGCTCAATCGGCTCCGACGAGCGAGCAAGCTTGCTCGTCCTCGCCTGAATCGCCTCTATCGCGGCGCGGCCTCGAGACCGAGGAACTGCGAGAGCCGGTGCATCGAGCCGTCGAAGCCGCGCTGCTCCGCCGCCGTCAGCCGCGTGAACGGCTGCGCTTCCGCGACAACGCGCGGTCCCTGCACACTCTGCCGCCATGTCCCCACGACACGGCCGGCCGAGAGGATGGTCGGAAGGAATACACCGTTGCCCGTCGCAGACACTCGCGGCGCGAACTCCGGGTCGAGCACCGGACTGCGATCGGCATAGCCGAGTACGTACTCGTCCCAGCCGGGGACCGCCTGCACCCCAGAGGGCGTCGAGGCAATTGCGTCGCTCTGCGTGCGCCCTGCTTCGATCAGCCATTCCTCGTCGCCGGCGGTCTCGAGCGCCGAGCCGGCCGCCTCGCGCGCGCGCCGTGCGTCCGTGAGAGTCAGGCCGGACCACCAGGCGAAATCGCGGACGGTCGCCGGTGCGTGTCCCGCGACATATCGCACCAGGTACCTTGCCAGCAGTTCGTCACGGTCGTGCTCACCTGCGGGCTGCACGAGCACGAGTTGCGGTTGCTTGCCGCGCATCGGTCCCCAGGCGACGCGCCCGCGCAGAGCTGCGTCTCTGATGAAGCGGTATCCGCGTTCGTCGCCGACAGGGATGCCGGCCCCCTCCAACGTGCTCAGCGCCTCCGCCCTCGTACGCGGCCCGTTCTGCTCCACGTCCTGAACGATCAGCTCGGATGCGCGCTCGAACTCCGATTCGTCCATGCCGCGAACGCGGGCCTCACGCGCGACCGCCCCACGTTGCCTGGCCGACGTGAGTGCGAGCATCCATCCGAGGTCGTCCGCGGCGACGATGTGCAGAGTCCCGCGCATCGTCCACGAACGCACCAGGTCGCCGGAATCGAAGAGCCGCTCGATGTCGGCCTGCGCGCATCCGGGGGAGCGCACGCCGATGGCCCATCGGGCAGCCGAACCGTTCTGCGCCTGAACGGCTCCCAGCGTGCGCACGACCTCGAGCGGGCTGGCCGCTCGGCCGTCCAGGTGCTGCGAACGGAGACGCTGGGCGCGAAACCATGCTTGCTGAGGCGGGGCCGTCATCCGCTCATGATCGCAGCAGCCGGCGACACTCAGCGCTCAGACCTGGATGCCGAGGTCCTTGAGCTGCGTCAGCAGGTCGGCGCCATCAGCGCCGTACACCCACGGGACCCCGCTCGTCTGGGCGTGCTTCTCTGCCGTCGAACGACCGCCGGCGAGTACGGACTCCGCGTTCGAGAGCTGCCGGATGGCCACCGCTGCCACGTTGCCGGGGTGTTCCTTCGCGAATGCCGCGTAGATCGCCTCATCGTGCTGGCCGTCGTCGCCGACCAGCAGCCACTTGACGGCCGGGAACTCGCGGACCAGGCGCTGCAGGCTCTGCTCCTTGTGCTCACGGCCGCTGCGGAACCAGCGATCGTGCGTCGGCCCCCAGTCGGTGAGCAGAAGGGCCCCGGCCGGAAAGAGATTACGGGAGAGGAACCGCGTCACCGCAGGCGCCACGTTCCAAGCACCCGTGGAGAGGTAGAGCACGGGCGCGTTCGGATGCGTCGCGGCGAGCCGTTCCAGCAGCACGGCCATCCCCGGGGTGGGCACCCGAGCGTGCTCGTCGAGCACGAACGTGTTCCATGCCGCAAGCAGAGGGCGAGGGAGCGCCGTCACCATGACGGTGTCGTCGACATCGGAGATCAGCCCGAAGGATGCCTCATCGGGCGCCACCAGCACGGGCGACGTCGCGGCGTGGTCGCTGGTGTCCGCACGCAGCGTCACGGTGTGGGTGCCTGGCTCGAGCCGCACGGGGATCACCTCGTCGATGACACCGCCGCGGTCCGGTCGCACGGCTAGCTTCGTGCCGTCGACCTCGACGACCACGTCGACCTCGCTGTACGGCACGCTGACGAAGCTGCGCCATCCGCGCACGCTCTCCTCGCGCTTGCGATTCTTGCGTTCAGCGCGCGAGCCGGGCCGCGGATCCTTCGCGAGCACGACGCGTCCGAGCACCCTGATCCACTCGGTCGTCCCGTATCCCGTGTAGGAGAGCACCGTCGGCAAGTACCCGCGCTTCAGCGCACGTCGCGCCCGAAAACCGTGGAAGGCATCCTCGATGCGCGCGGCGCGATGCATCCTCGTCACGGAGCGGGGACGTCGGGCCATCGGTACAGTCTTTCACGGGCCGCGACCTCGATGAGAAGGGGCGGGATCCCTGTCAACCTGAAGAACAGTCGGGTACCGTCGCATCGGGCGTATTCGACGAGCGGGCGCAGCGTCGTGCACGGAGGAAGGGAGCTGGCCGGAAGATGATCGAAGAGATCCTCGTCGGAACGCAGGAGATCGTGAACGCGGGAGCGCTGCGCGTCGAGCCGGCTCAGGAGCGGAGTCTGGCGCGGATCGATGCCCTGCTCGACGCGGCGGCATCGGTGGTCGACGAGGTCGGCTTCGACCGGCTGACCACGGCCCAGGTCGCCGAGCTGAGCGGGGCATCCATCGGCACGGTCTACCGCTACTTCCCGGATCGCATCGCCTTGCTCGTCGCGCTGCGCGACCGCGCCGTGAGGCGATACCGCCTGGCGGCCTCCGAAGAGCTCGAGCGCAAGCAGCCCGCGACCTGGCAGGATGCCATGGCAGTGCTCGTCGCCCGGTTCGCAGGCATGTTCCGCACCGAGCCCGGGTTCCGCATCATGCGGTTCGAGGAAGTGCGCGGCGTCGACGAGGGCGCCGTCACCGTGGATCACGTGCACGAGTTCGCGGAGCGCGTCGCGGAGATCCTCGCCGCCAGCTACGGCTTCGATTACAGCGAGGAGCTCGTGTTCCGGCTCGACATCGCCTGCCAGATGGCGGAGTCGCTCATCGAGCGCGCTTACCTGCGTGAGCCGAAGGGCGACGATCGCGTGCTCGCCGAGGCGGGCGTGGTCGCCATCGCCTACCTGGAGAAGTACTACTCATAGGCGCTCGTCGGCGCCCGGTCGCGCGGGATCGGAGCCCACACGAGGGCCACCTGTTACGGCGTATTTCCTGAGCATCGCAAGCGAATGTCGGTGGGGTACGACATAGTGGTGCGGTGATCGAATTCCGATCGGTGACCAAGCAATTCGCTGACGGCACCGTCGCGGTGCGGGACTTCAGTCTCGTCATCCCCTCGCGCAAGACCACCGTTCTCGTCGGCTCGTCCGGGAGTGGCAAGACGACCATCCTGCGCATGATCAACCGCATGGTCGACCCGACGAGCGGCACGATCGAGATCGACGGCGACGATATCGCCACGCTGGAACCGGTCGGCTTGCGTCGCAGCATCGGCTACGTCATGCAGAATTCCGGCCTTCTGCCTCATCGCAAGGTGGCCGACAACATCGCCACCGTGCCGCTCCTGAAAGGAGTGAACCGCAGGGATGCCCGTGCGCGGGCGCTCGAGCTCATGGACACGGTCGGTCTCGACCGCTCACTCGCCGACAGGTACCCGAGCCAGCTCTCCGGTGGTCAGCAGCAGCGCGTCGGCGTGGCACGCGGGCTTGCCGTCGACCCGAACATCCTGCTGATGGACGAGCCGTTCGGCGCGGTCGACCCGCTTGTGCGCGCCGAGTTGCAGCACGAGCTCGTGCGGTTGCAGCACGAGCTCGACAAAACCGTGGTCTTCGTCACGCACGACATCGACGAGGCACTTCTGCTTGGCCATCAGATCGTCATCTTCAAGCCGGGCGGCATCGTGGCCCAGGTCGGAACACCCGAGCAGATCCTGGCCCACCCGGCCGACGAGTTCGTCACCCGATTCGTGGGAGCGGATCGCGGCAAGCGCGTGCTGCATCTGAGGCCGGAATCCGGGCGCGACGTCGTCGTGGACGGCGATGGTCGTCCCGCCGGCGTTCTCGTACGCGACGCCGCATCCGGCCACCGCTACTCAGTCATCGATGAGGCCGGAGCGGCCGCCGCCGCTTCGGGTGCTTCGGCGCAGGGTGATCGGCAGCCGTGAGCTGGCTGATCGAGAACGCGGGTCAGATCTTGCAGCTGACCCTGGTTCATGCCGGCCTCTCCGCCGTGCCGATCGTGGTCGGCTTCGTGCTGGCCATCCCGGTCGGATGGCTCACGAACCGCTACCGTGCGAGCCGCGGCACGGTGCTTGCCATCGTCGGACTGCTGTACGCGATTCCGTCGCTGCCGCTCTTCATCGTGCTGCCGGGCATCCTGGGGACGCGCATCCTCGACCCGCTGAACATCATCGTCGCGCTGAGCCTGTATGCGCTCGCGATCATGGTGCGCACCGCATCGGATGCCTTCGCCTCCGTCGACATCGACGTCAAGCTCTCGGCCACCGCCGTCGGATTCTCCACCTGGCGCCGGTTCTGGTCGGTGGAGCTTCCGCTGGCCGGGTCGGTATTGCTTTCGGGGATCCGGGTGGTTTCCGTCAGCACGATCAGCCTGCTCAGCGTCGGTTCCGTCATCGGAGTGACGAGCCTCGGCTACTTCTTCCTCGACGGGTTCCAGCGCAACTTCCCGCTCGAGATCATCGTCGGCATCGTCGGCACGATCGTGATCGCCGTGATCTTCGACCTCATCCTTGCCTTGCTCGGCCGGCTGCTGCTGCCGTGGACGCGCGGCACACGGCGCGTTCGGCGCGCACGGGTCGACCCCGAGCTCGAGGTGGTGGGCGCTGCATGAGCCTGTGGAACTCGACGTTCGCGTGGCTGGTCGACCCCGCCAACTGGGCCGGTCCCGGTGGCATCCCGACGCGCCTCGGCGAGCATGTTCTGTACACGCTGATCACTCTCGTGATCGCTGTCGTGATCGCGGTTCCGGTCGGTGTGGCCGTGGGTCACACCGGCAAAGGCCGTGCCGTGGCCGTGCAACTGTCGGGCGCGCTGCGCGCCCTGCCTACTCTCGGCGTGCTGCTGCTTGTCGCGCTCTGGATCGGGCTGGGAATCGGGCCAGCTCTCATCGTGATGGTGCTGCTCGCGCTCCCGCCGGTTCTGGCTGGTGCGTACGCGGGAGTGGATGCCGTCGACCGGGCGACGATCGATGCGGCGAAATCCATCGGCATGACCGGCTGGCAGGTGCTGGTCAAGGTCGAGCTGCCGCTGGCCATGCCGATCATCATCGGCGGCCTGCGCTCGGCGTGCCTTCAGGTGATCGCGACCTGGACAGTGGCGGCGTATCTGCCGCTCGGCGGCCTCGGCCGGTTCATCTACGACGGGTACGCCGTGCAGAACTACGCCGAGATGCTCGGCGCGTCCGTACTCGTCATCCTGCTCGCGCTGATCGCGGACGGCATCTTCGTCGTCGTTCAGCGACTCGTAGTGCCGCGTGGCGTCGTCGTCGGGCGTGCATCCGACGTGCGTGCGCGGTCGTCCAAGAGGCTCACCACGACCTCGCAGTCCACCACAGCAGGCTGAGCCGCTTACGGCGATTCGGCCCCACAGAAGAAAGCGAAGCACCATGTCACTGAGAACACGCGCTATCGCCCTCGCAGCCGTTGCGACGGTGAGTGCCCTCGCTCTTGCCGGCTGCTCGTCGGGCAACCCGCTCGACTCCTCGTCGACCCCTGCGTCGAAATCCGGCGGTGCGATCGTCGTCGGTTCGGCCAACTTCCCCGAGTCGGAGATCATCGCGCAGATCTACACCCAGGCGTTGAAGGACAACGGGGTGGATGCGAGCATCAAGCCGAACATCGGTGCGCGCGAGGTGTACCTGAAGGCGTTGCAGGACGGCTCGATCGATCTCGTGCCCGAGTACTCCGGAAGCCTTCTGCAGTACTACAACGCGAAGAGCACGGCACAGTCCAGCGACGACGTGTACGCGGCTCTGAGCGACGCCCTCCCGAAGGGCTTCGAAGTGCTCGACCAGTCGAAGGCGCAGGACAAGGACTCGTACAACGTCACGAAAGCGTTCTCGGACAAGTACGGGGTGACGAGCCTCTCCGACCTGAAGAAGGTCACGGTTCCGCTCACCGTTGGCGCGAACCCGGAGTTCGCGGATCGGCCGTACGGGATCAAGGGGCTCAAGTCCGCCTACGGCGTCACCGCGACGCTCGACCCGATCAGCGATAGCGGCGGACCGCTGACGGTGAAGGCTCTCCTGGACGGAACGGTGCAGCTGGCCGACATCTACACGACGAGCTCCGCGATCAAGGACAACAACCTGGTCACGCTGAAGGATCCGAAGAACATCATCATCGCCGAGAACGTGGTGCCGATCATCAACGAGAACAAGGTGACCGACACCGTGAAGAACGTGCTGAACAAGGTGTCCGGCACGTTGACCACGGACGATCTGGTGACGATGAACGACAAGAGCTCCGGCTCCGCGAAGGAGTCCGCGGCGCAGATCGCGAAGGAGTGGCTCGCCTCGAAGAACCTCTTCAAGTAAGCGGCGCACATGGAGCCGTTCTCGGCGCGGGACGCATCCGTGCCCGTGCGCCGGGAACGGCTTCCCGTTCTTGTCGACGCCGAGCGCGTGTTCGAGGCCATGTTCTCGGGGGAGGAGCTCGCGTTCTGGCTTGATGCGGGCATCCACGCCGGCACCGCCTTCAGCTACCTGGGCGCGGCGTCGCCGGTTCGGCCGAGTTGGCTGCTGACGGGGGAGGGGCTCGTACGCATGCTCGGCGGCGAGCGGATGCCCGTGGCCGGCACGTTAGAGGATGTTCTGCGCTCCTGGCTGCCCGAGCGCCTCGCGGCGGTCGGTCGGAAGGATGTCTCGGCGGGACCGTGCCCGCTGGGCTGGGTCGGCTGGTTCGGCTACGAGTACGGTGCGCGACGGCTCGGGGTGGCCGCCGCGTCGTCGCGTTATCCGGATGCCGTGATGCTGGCCGCCGACCGCGTGATCGAGATCGATCACGCCGGTCAGTCCGCACTGTGGTTCTTCGACGACGCAGACGGTCGGGCGTGGGCCGCCGAGGCGGAGGAGCTTCTCCGTTCATTGCCTGAGGCGTCGGAGCAGGATGGCGGCGCTCGTCCGGGGAGCACATCGCGTAACGAGCATCGGCCCCCAGCAGAGCTCCCCGAGGCTCAGCATCCGCCGGAGCCGTTGTGGCGGCACAGCGATGACGACTACCTGCAGATGATCGCGGAGTGTCAGAGGTCCATTCGCGCAGGCGACGCGTACCAGCTGTGTCTCACGAACGAAGTGCAGGCATCCACTCCGGCAGATCCGCTGGGCGTCTACAAGGCAGTGCGGCGCATCTCCCACGCCGTGCACGGCGCGTTCATCCGTGTCGACGACGCGTCCGTGCTGAGCGCATCGCCAGAGCTGTTCCTTCGCGTGCGCGAGGGCGTCGCGGTGACCAGACCGGTCAAGGGAACGAGACGCCGCGGCGCATCACAGAGCGAGGACGCCGCACTGAAGCGCGAGCTGATGACCGACCCCAAAGAGCGCGCGGAGAACCTGATGATCGTCGATCTCATGCGCAACGACCTCGGCCGGGTGGCGCGCGTCGGCGGCGTGTCCGTTCCTGAGCTCTTGGCGGTGGAGACTCACACCCACGTGCACCAGCTGGTCAGCACGGTGCGAGCCGAACTGGCTCCGGCCGTCGACGCGCTCGATGTTCTTCACGCATGCTTTCCCGCGGGTTCGATGACCGGTGCGCCGAAGCTCAGCGCGATGGGCATCCTTCACGAGCTCGAAGGAGGACCCCGCGGTGTGTACAGCGGATGCCTGGGTCGCCTGGGACTGGACGGATCCGCCGAGTTCGCCATGGTCATCCGCACGATCGTCATGGCCGGGGGAGAAGCCTCGGTCGGCACGGGTGGCGGCATCACCGCTCTGTCGGTGCCCGAGAACGAGCTGGCCGAGACCCGGCTGAAGGCGGCGGCACTGCTGGCAGCCCTTGGGCACCCCTGACCGGGTAATCTTTTCCGAGCCCCCTTTTTCTTCTGCGGACGCCGGGGTCCGCACACCCGTCCCGCACAGAGATTGAGAGCGACGTGTCACAACACGACGAGCGAGAAGCGACTGACGCCCGGTACGACTTCGCTGCCATTCAGGCGAAGTGGCTGCCGGTGTGGGAGGAGTTGCGTCCGTTCCGCACGGATGCTCCCGGTGACAACCGTCCGCGCAAGTACGTGCTCGACATGTTCCCGTACCCCTCCGGAGACCTGCACATGGGTCACGCCGAGGCGTTCGCGTTCGGCGACGTCGTCGCACGTTACTGGCGTCAACAGGGATTCAACGTGCTGCACCCGATCGGCTGGGACTCGTTCGGGCTCCCCGCCGAGAACGCCGCGATCAAGCGCGGCATCGACCCTCGCGGTTGGACGTACGACAACATCGCCCAGCAGAAGCGCAGCTTCCGCATCTACGCGCCCTCGTTCGACTGGAGCCGTGAGCTGCACACGAGCGATCCTGAGTACTACAAGTGGAACCAGTGGTTGTTCCTCAAGCTGTACGAAGAGGGCCTGGCCTACCGCAAGGACGGCTCCGTCAACTGGTGTCCCAACGATCAGACCGTTCTCGCCAACGAGCAGGTGATCGACGGGCACTGCGAACGCTGTGGCTTCCTGGTCGAGAAGAAGAAGCTCACGCAGTGGTACTTCCGCGTGACGGACTACGCGGATCGGCTGCTCGACGACCTCAATCAGCTCGAGGGCGCATGGCCGCCTCGCGTGCTGACCATGCAGCGCAACTGGATCGGCCGGTCGATCGGCGCCGACGTGAACTTCAGGATCGAAGGTCGCGACGAGCCGGTCCCCGTCTACACGACGCGGCCCGACACGCTCTACGGCGTGACGTTCATGGTCGTGGCACCCGAGTCCGATCTGGCTGCCGAACTGGTGCAGGATGCCTCTCCCGAGGTGCGCGAACGCTTCGACGAGTACCTGCGGGAGACGCAGTCCATCACCGACATCGACCGGCTCAGCACGGACCGCGCCAAGACCGGGGTGTTCCTCGAGCGGTACGCCATCAATCCACTGAGCGGGGAGCGACTCCCGATCTGGGCGGCGGATTACGTGCTGGCCGAGTACGGTCACGGCGCCATCATGGCCGTGCCTGCGCACGATCAGCGCGACCTGGACTTCGCGCGTGAGTTCGGTCTGCCGGTACGGGTGGTGGTCGACACGAATGCGCCCGTGACCGGTGCGATTCCCGTCATTCCCACCGACCCGGCGACAGGCGAGGCGCTGCTGCCGGAGGACCTTCCACCGCTGGATCCCGGATCCACCGGCGTGGCGCTGACCGGCGATGGTCGCCTGATCAATTCCGGACCGTTCAACGGGCTGAGCAAGAACAACGCGATCCACCGCATCACGGAGGCACTGGATGCCGCGTCGATCGGGCATGCGTCGCGCAACTTCCGGCTGCGCGACTGGCTCATCTCGCGGCAGCGGTACTGGGGCACGCCGATTCCGATTATCCATTGCCCGGAGTGCGGCGAGGTGCCGGTGCCGGAAGACCAGCTGCCGGTGCTCCTGCCCGATGCGGAGGGCCTGGACCTCAAACCGAAGGGCACAAGCCCGCTCGGCGCCGCGACCGAGTGGTCGACGGTGGAGTGCCCGAAGTGCGGCGGCACAGCCACACGTGACAGCGACACCATGGACACGTTCGTCGACAGCTCCTGGTACTACCTGCGCTATCTGTCCGCGAACGACGGTACTCAGGCGTTCGATCCCGCCGAGGTGGAGAAGTGGGCGCCGGTCGACCAGTACGTGGGTGGCGTGGAGCACGCGATCCTGCACCTGCTCTACTCGCGCTTCATCACGAAGGTGCTGTTCGACCTCGGCTATGTGTCGTTCACGGAGCCGTTCACGTCGCTGCTCAACCAGGGGCAGGTGATCCTGGATGGCGCCGCCATGAGCAAGTCGAAGGGCAACCTCGTCGAGTTCGCCGATGAGCTGCGTCAGCACGGGGCCGACGCTCTTCGCGTCACGCTCGCGTTCGCCGGGCCGCCGGAGGACGACATCGACTGGGCGGATGTCTCGGCTGCAGGCAGCGCCAAGTTCCTGGCGCGCGCCTGGCGGCTTGCGCGTGACGTCGAAAGCGCTCCCGAGGTCGACTGGCGCACCGGTGATGTCTCGCTGCGACGCATCACACACCGGTTCCTGGCCGATGCGCCGGCACTGGTCGAGTCGTTCAAGTTCAATGTGGTGATCGCACGGCTCATGGAACTGGTGAACGCGACGAGGAAGGCGATCGATTCCGGCCCTGGGCCGAAGGATGCCGCGGTACGCGAAGCGGTGGAGAGCGTCGCACTGGCGCTCAACCTGTTCGCGCCGTACACCGCCGAAGACATGTGGTCGACGCTCGGATACGAACCGACCGTCGCAGCCCAGACGTGGCGGAAGGCCGACCCCAGCCTGCTCGTGGAAGAGTCCGTCACCGCTGTGGTTCAGGTGGACGGCAAGGTGCGGGATCGCCTCGAGGTGTCGCCACGCATCGGTGCAGAGGAGCTGGAGGCACTGGCCCGGGCATCCGAAGCCGTGCAGCGTGCGCTCGGCGACCGGGAGGTGGCGGCGGTCATCGCGCGTCCCCCGCGCGTCGTCAACATCGCCACGAAGAAATAGCGCGACGCCCGCGCCGTGCGATCGGTGCGTAGTCGTCCTCCACAACTGCATCGGCAGGGCAGTCATCCCCGTCCCCGCTGAGAGCGCCGCAGAGCTCGTCGGCGCCGTCATAGCGTCGCGGGAGTGGATGCCGACGACCCCTTCGACCAGCTGAATCAGCGTTCGCGTGCCGTTCCCCGTTCCGTCAAGGTGCGGATCGGGGTCGGCGCCGCCGCCGTGCTGCTGATCGCGGCCTTTGCCACAGCCGTGCTGGTCGGAATGCTCTCGCCGCACGGGGAGTCCGGGCATGTTCCTGCGGTGAGCGTGACGGCAGGCGACTCGGGCACGAGCACACCGACACCCACCCCCGCAGCCGTTCTGTATGTACACGTGCTCGGCGCCGTCGCTCGGCCAGGGCTGTACACGCTGCCGGCCGGCTCGCGGGTGGTCGACGCCGTCGGCGTCGCAGGTGGGATGACAGCGGACGCCGAGCAGGCAGGCGTGAATCTCGCCCGGCCCCTCACCGACGGCGAACAACTCGTCGTGCCGCACGTCGGCGACCCTGTGCAACCCGCGCAAGGCGCTGCCGGTCCGGCCGGTACGTCGACGGGCGCCGTGCCCGGCGGCAAGGTCAACCTCAACACGGCGACGGAGGAGCAACTCGAGTCGCTGCCGAGGGTGGGCCCGGCGATGGCGGCGAAGATCCTTGCGTGGCGCACTCAGAACGGGCGCTTCACGTCGATCGAAGACCTGATGAACGTCAGCGGTATCGGTCAGAAGACGTTCGACGGGCTGAAAGACCTGGTGACCGTCTGATGCGCGGGGTCTTCGGATGATCGACCTGAGACTCGCAGTGCCGGCGATGGTGGCGTGGGTGGGCGGCGGTGTCGCGATCGCGCTGCCGAACGGTTGGTGGCTGGCTCTCGCGCTCTGGGCGCTGGCGATCGCCGCCGCGGGGGCGGCGGTGGTGATCCGCATGAGGCGTCCTACTCCTCGCGACCGCGCACCCGGCAGAGCATCCGCCATCGCCGCGGCCGTCTGCGTCTCCGCGGCGGCCGCGGCACTGGTCGCGAGCGCGGCTGCCGCCGGGATGCCGTCGCGACATCCGGATGCCGTGGCCCAGCTCGAGCACCACACGGTCGCCTTCCGCCTCGAGGTCGCCTCTGTCGCGCAGGCTTCGGGGAGCGGCGGCGGGTTCGGCCGACCCGGTGCATCTGGCATGCGATTCTCGGCCACCGCGGTGGGTATGAGCGCAGGAACGCGGTCGCACGCCGCGAGGATGCCCGTGCTCGTGTTCGCGCCGGCGGGCACGAGGGTGCGCATCGGCGAGACGGTCGCGGTGAGCGGAACGATGAAGGTTCTGCCGACGTCATCGGAGACAGCGGCGCTCGTCTACGCATCTTCTCGGCCTCGATCCCTGGCGCCGCCTCCGCCGTTACTCGCCGCTGCAGACTCCGTGCGTTCGGCGTTCTCGGCGCAGGCACGCGGCCTACCGGGAGACGGAGGAAAGCTCCTGCCCGGTCTCGCCATCGGAGACGTGCACGAGCTGCCGTCGTCCCTCTCGGACGACATGAAGCAGGCGAGCCTGACACATCTCACCGCGGTGTCGGGCGCGAACTGCGCGGTGGTCGTCTCCCTGGTCGGAGCGGCTGCGGCCGCGCTCGGTTTCGGCAGGGGCGGCAGGACCATCGCATCGCTCACCGCACTGGCCGGCTTCGTGGTGCTGGTCACGCCGCAGCCGAGCGTGCTACGGGCGGCGGTGATGGCGGCGGTGATCGTGTTCGGCGGCTGGGCCGGCAGACCCGGACGCGCCGTGCCAGCGCTGGCGCTGGCCGTCGTGGCATTGCTCGCGATCGACCCGTGGCTGGCGGTCAGCTACGGTTTCGCGCTCTCCGTTCTGGCCACAGGTGCGCTTCTGCTGCTCGCACCACCGCTGGCAGAGCGGCTGGCCCGGTGGATGCCGTCCCGCCTGGCAGCGTTGCTCGCGGTGCCGATCGCGGCGCAGGTCGTGTGCCAGCCCGTGCTGCTGATGCTGAATCCGACGGTGCCGCTGTACGGCGTGCTCGCGAACCTTGTGGCGGAGCCCGCCGCACCGGTGGCGACGGTATTGGGGCTGGCATCCTGTGTCGTCATTCCGCTCTGGGCTCCGGCCGGCGCGCTGCTGGCGCATCTCGCCTGGGTGCCATCGGCATGGATCGCCGCCGTGGCCAGGGTGAGCGCGGCGCTGCCCTCCAGCGGAATCGGCTGGGCCGACGGGGCCCTGGGCGTCGTTCTCATGGCGGTGCTGACCGTTGCGATCATGCTGGTCGTCGCGCGCCCGGTGCACCGCATCGCTCGGGTGGCGCGGATCGCGGCGTTATCCGCCGCGGCGGCCATCTCCGTCTGCTCGCTCGCCGGCGTGGCGGGAGCGCAGATCGCCGAGGCGATCGACCGGCCCGCCCGGTGGTCGATCGCCGCGTGCGACATCGGCCAGGGCGACGCGGTGCTGGTCAGCAGCAATGGGACGCGCGCTCTGGTCGACACCGGACCGGATCCCGCACGGCTCACTGCCTGCTTGAACGAACTCGGTGTATCGCGGATCGACCTGCTCGTGCTGACCCACTACGACCTGGACCATGTCGGTGGCACGCAGGCTGTCATCGGCAAGGTGGGTGTCGCGATGATCGGCCCGCCGTCGGACGCGCGCGGCCGCCGCATGGAGGAGCAGCTGAAGCGCGGTGGAGCGACCGTGCACATCGCGCACACGGGCGACCACGGCAGGCTCGGCGACGTGTCGTGGCGAGTGCTGTGGCCCGATGTGGAGTCGCACGGCATGGAACCGGGCAACGAGCAGAGCGTCACCGTGTTGTTCAGCGGTGACGGCATCCGCTCGCTGTTCCTCGGTGACCTCGACGAACGCGCGCAGGATGCCCTCCTGAAGACGGGCCGTGTTCCTCGCGTCGATGTCGTCAAGGTCGCGCACCACGGATCGCGCGACCAGGCGGAGCCGCTGTACCGCCACATCCGCGCGGCGGTCGCACTCATCTCGTGCGGCACCGGGAACGACTACGGCCACCCCACGGCGACGGCGCTGGGCATCCTGCGTCGTTCGGGCAGCAGGGTGATGCGCACCGACGTCGAAGGGATGCTCATGGTCTCGGCGGAGGGCGCGGGTGGCCTCCGTACGTGGACGCAGCGGCACGCGACGCCCGCGGAACTTGCCCGGCCGGGATGATGTGCCAGCCGTGTCGGTCGCGCCGAATAGGCTTGACCAGCAGCGCGAGCACGTCGAACGGAGTAAAGAGAGTGGCGGCGAGAACAGAGGGAGCGGGATCGCGGTCGAGTGGATCGCGTTCGCCGTCGACACGATCGCCCTCGGCGCGCAGCGGTTCCGCACGCGCATCCTCGGGACGCTCCGCGAGCGCGAAGACGGTCATTCCTCAACTGGCATGGCACCAGGTGCGGCAGGCGCCCGTCGTGCTCGTCAGCGGTACCGAGACCGTGCTCGCCGACCGCGCGATCCGCGTCCTGCGGGACTCGCTGCGCGAGGCAGATCCCAGCCTCGAGGTCACTGACATCGTCGCAGCGGACTATGCGGCCGGGGAGCTCGCATCGGTGGCGAGCCCGTCACTCTTCGGCGAGCCGCGTCTGATCAGGGTGACCGGCGCAGAGCGTGCGAACGACGCATTCGTCGACGATCTCGTGGCGTACGTGCAGGCGCCGGCGGACGACACCACGGTGCTGGTCCGCCACGGCGGTGGACAACGCGGCAAGCGATTCCTCGACGCGATCCGCTCGGGTGCAGGCGGCGGAGTCGAGGTTGTCTGTGCAGAGCTGAAACGGGATGCCGACAAGTACGACTTCGCGCAGGCCGAGTTCCGCATGGCGGGCAAGCGAGTCACTCCCGGTGCCCTTCGTGCCGTGACGAGCGCGTTCTCGGATGACCTCGTCGAGCTGGCAGCCGCCTGCCAGCAGCTCATCTCGGATGCCGGCGACGAGGTCACCGAGTCAACTGTGGACCGTTACTACGGCGGCCGGGTCGAGACCAATGCCTTCAGAGTGGCGGACGCCGCCCTCGCCGGCCGCTACGGCGAGGCGCTGATCACGCTGCGGCACGCGCTGGCATCCGGTGCAGATCCGGTGCCCATGGTGGCGGCGTTCGCCAGCAAGCTGCGCACGATGGCGAAGCTGTACGGCGCGCGCGGCAGCTCCGCGGGGCTAGCCTCGCAGTTCGGTCTCGCCCCATGGCAGGTGGATCGCGCCCGCCGCGACCTGCAGGGGTGGACCGAAGAGGGCCTTGCGCGCAGCATCGAGGAGGTCGCCGACGCCGACGCGAACGTCAAAGGCGCCGCGCGTGACCCGGTGTTCGCGCTCGAGCGCATGATCGGCGTGCTCAGTGCCCGTGGTAGGTGATGGGCGTGGCAGGTGATGGGCCCGTGGCAGGTGATGGGCCCGTGGCAGGTGATGGGCCCGTGGCAGGTGATGGGCGAAGCGGCAGGTGATGGGCGAAGCGGCAAATGACAAGAACCCCGTCCGGAGACGGGGTTCTTTCAACGCTCAGTGAACGAGTCTGCTGCTCAGAGCGAGGCGACCTGCTTGGCGATGGCCGACTTGCGGTTGGCGGCCTGGTTCTTGTGGATCACGCCCTTGCTGACAGCCTTGTCGAGCTTCTTGCTGGCGTGAGCCAGCGCCGCGGTGGCCTTCTGCTTGTCGCCGGCGGCGACGGCCTCGCGAGTGGAGCGCACAGCAGTCTTGAGCTCGCTCTTCACAGCCTTGTTGCGCTCGCGAGCCTTCTCGTTGGTCTTGATGCGCTTCAGCTGCGACTTGATGTTTGCCACGAGTGGATACGTCCTTCTTTCGAAATGCTTCAGATGGGATGTGTCACGAGACGAGAGAGGGCGTCGCGTGACTTTTCGTGCGGCCAGAACCACACGCAAGCCAGCAGACCACGATACCAGACACCACCTGCCGCACACGAATCACAGCGGGCCACCCTGAATCCTAGGGTGGAGGGATGAGCGCACAAGCAGCATCCATCGCCATCGTAGGAGCCCACGTCGTTCCGGTCGCCTCCGAGCCGATCGAGAACGGCACCGTCGTCGTGGAGAACGGCGTCATCACCGCCGTCGGCCGTGACATCGCTCCTCCGGAGGGCGTTCGGGTCGTGGATGCGGCCGGCCGCTGGCTGCTGCCGGGCTTCATCGAGGCGCACGGTCACGTCGGCATCCACGAGGAGGCCAACGGCAGCGCGGGCAACGACACGAACGAGATGACCGACCCGAACACGGCCGGTGTGCGCGCCATCGATGCGATCGACATCGACGACGAGGGCTTCCGCGACGCGCTGAGCGGCGGCATCACCTCGGTGGTGGTGAAGCCGGGAAGCGGCAACGTCATCGGCGGCCAGACGGTGGCCATCAAGACCTGGGGCGGACGCACGATCGACGAGCAGGTCATCAAGGAGGCCGTGAGCGTCAAGTCCGCACTCGGAGAGAACCCCAAGCGCGTGTACGGCGAGAAGAAGCAGACGCCGAGCACACGCCTCGGTGTCGCATACGTGCTGCGGCAGGCGTTCGTGGACGCCCGGAACTACGCGGCCTCGCGGGATGCGGCAGCGGCGAAGGGCGAGCCGTTCGCCCGCGATCTCGCCAAGGAGACGCTCACACGCGTGCTCGACGGGGAGCTCGCCTGGGACCAGCATGTGCATCGCCATGACGACATCGCCACAGCGCTCCGTCTGGCCGACGAGTTCGGATACCGGCTCGTGATCAATCACGGCACCGAGGGTGCGAAGCTCGCCGACGTGCTGGCCGAGCGGGACATCCCGGTCATCTACGGTCCGATGTTCACGTCACGCTCGAAGGTGGAGTTGCGCGACCGTGCGATCGCGAACCTCGGCAAGCTGGCGTCGGCCGGCGTGCGGGTCGCGATCACCACCGACCACCCCGTCGTTCCGATCAACTTCCTCGTGCATCAGGCCTCGCTGGCGGTGAAGGAGGGCCTTGACCCGGTCGTCGCGCTCGAGGCGCTCACCGTGAACCCGGCGTCGTTCCTGGGCCTCGACGACCGGGTCGGCGCCATCCGCACAGGGCTCGACGGCGATCTGGTGCTGTGGTCGGGCGATCCGCTCGAGGTGATGAGCCGCGCCGAGCAGGTGTTCATCTCGGGCCGCGAGGTGTACAGCTGGCGCGACGGTCGCGGCGTGGTCGTG
>Ga0164242_10000867_pt1 | contig 36022 bp, 22 predicted proteins | sample OricomgcompostMG_FD_108783 | JGI IMG/M metagenome (GOLD analysis project Ga0164242, IMG submission 108783) | Miracle-Growth compost microbial communities from Emeryville, California, USA - Original compost - Miracle growth compost (MG) ... | reverse complement strand
GATGACGTCGCGATGATTTGCCGCGCCATCGCCAGCAACGGCCGCGTGCCGCGCGGCATTTGGTATGAACATTTTATCAACGGAAGTACTTTTCGTATGACCGAAATGCAAGGCGCGTTGCTGTGCAGCCAGCTAACGCGGCTGAAAGAACAAACTGCGCGGCGCGATGCAAATGGTCGTTTCCTGGATAAGGAATTCGCAAAAATCGATGGCATTTCTCCAATGTTGCGCGACGCTGATCAGGAACTGCATCCACATCATTTATATATGTTCCGCTATGATGAAAGTACTTTTGGATTCCCGAAAAGTACTTTTGTGGAAATGCTGATTGCCGAAGGAATTCCGATTAACCCAGGTTATGGAATAGCGTTGCACGAGCAACCTCTTTTCAGCGGCAAAAATATCCCCCCACTTTTTGCCAATCACAACGCACCACAACGCGCGGCTTTTGATTATCAACAAGTGCAATCTCCTGTTACACAAAACGCCTGCGCCAGCGAAGCCATCTGGATTCCGCAATCCGTGTTGCTGGCGGAGCCGGAAGAAATGCAGGATATTGTGGATGCGATTTTGAAAATTCGGAAAAGTAGTTGAGGAAAATAATTTTAATATTCCCGCGTGGCTTCCCGCCGGTAGGCCGCCGGGCTGATTTTAAAAACTTGTGTAAACGCCCGCGTGAACGCATGCACATTCCCATAACCGGCGCGCTCCGCGATTTTTTTGATGGATTGTGCCGGAATTTCCAAAAGACTGGCCGCACTGGCGCGCATTGCGGCTTCCAATACATAACGTTGCGGCGTCTGGCCAATGACGCGACGGAAACAACGTGAAAAATAATCCGCCGATAAATTTAATTCTCTTGCCATCCTCGCCACGTTCCATTGCACATTGGGATCTGCCAAAACCGTTTCCAATAGCGGCCACAGCGAATGGCGGAAGTCATCTAAATTATTTTCATTCGTGGGCACTTGCGGGTTTTGTTCCTGAAATTCGATCAAGCAAAGTGAAAGCACGGCGGTGATTTGTTGGCTCGCCCAGGCATTTTGCTGCTTCCAATGCTGGCTGCAAAAACGGATGTATTGCCGCGCTTGTTTTGAAATTTGAAATCGATGAAATGTGGTGCCAAAATGTGACCAGTAGTGCGGCGTCAGATGGAATTTGAAAGAGCAAAAATAAAAGGGTTTGGTGCATTCAATGCCGTGCCAGATTAACGGCGGGATAATCCACGCCTCGCCTGGACGGCCAATCTGGCTTTCGCCATTTTCCAGAACAAGCTTAAACTCTCCATCCAAAATAACATCGAGTTGATGAAAATGATGCAGATGCTGCCGGTAATGGTGCCCTGCAAAAGCAATCCTGGAGTGATCCGCCCAAAGTACTTTTTCCACCAGAGGAGTGAAATCATCCGGCTCAATCCTTTCCGCATCGGGATAATTCGTGTTAATCGAGATTTTCATCTTCATTCAACCCATTAAAACATCTTGCTGGCTATTATTTTAGCAATAAACCGAATTGAGGTAAAAATTAACCGAATTGTGCCAAAGAAAAAAAGTTTAAAGACAATCGCGAATGAGTATACTAAAAGTACTTTTAGGGAGGATAAATCATGAATAGCAAGCATAGAAAAAGAAAAGTTGCAGGGTTTACGTTGATCGAACTTCTTGTTGTCGTGGCAATTATAGCAGTGCTCGCCGCAATTTTGTTTCCAGTGTTCGCGCGGGCTAGAGAAAACGCGCGTAGATCCAGTTGCATGAGTAATGAGAAGCAACTGGGATTGGGAACTCTAATGTATTCACAGGACTATGATGAGCGATTACCGCCATATTCCAGTGGCCAATACAATTCTAATGTCAAAGGCAACTGGATGGATATGATTTATCCTTACGTCAAGAACGATCAAGTTTTCTTTTGCCCCAGTGGCACTAGCACCCAAAGTGTGGCTGGGCAATTTGATGCCAGGGAAGTTAATTATGGTGTTAATTATCTCTATCTGACTACGACGCTGACAGGTGCCGTGCCTTCTGCGGGCTGCTATCCAGCGGGTTGTACAGGTGTTTCATTAGCAAGCATAAATTCACCATCAGAAACAGTATGGCTGGTAGACAGAGATGCAAATAGGGATGGAGTGACGGGGAAAATAAATATGGAAGCAGATATTACCTCGAAAGCTCCGACAAAATTGCATTTTGATGGTGCAGACGTCACGTTCTTAGATGGGCATGTAAAGTGGATGAAAATTCCCGGAGTGCTAACCAAGGACTACACACTATGGGATAGAGAATAATTTTACCTCTCTATTACGAATTTTACTCAGCACTTATCAACAATTCATGAATCTGAAGACAACTATGAAAACTATATACAATCTTTTATCTCTTACTCTGGCGACAATAATACTCTCATCTTGTGCATCTCAAAATAATGGTGCAAAGGCACAAGAAGTAGCTCCTCAAATCGAACTTACACAATCTAGCGTTACCAGCCTTGACGCAAATACCGTAAAACTTGTCATGCAGGCCAAAGGGAAAGGTGTTGCCGTGGGAGCGTTTTTTATCTACTTTTACGATACGCCTCCACAGGCAAAACTCGAAGGCTATTATGAAAAGTATGGCCGCACTTACGTCAATGGCGGAACAGCGAACACTCCTTCCACGCTTCTCCTCGATAATGGGAAGCAGGATGAAGACCCCCGGACGGGTGTATTTGCTTATACCTTTCATACTAAAGATTGGCCGACTGGCTGGTACACAATGCGTGTAGCTGCCACCAACCGCCCCGCCCCCGGGGACTGGTTGGCCGCTAGCCGTGACTTCCGGATAAAGGTTGGCGATGCGCCTCCATTGCAAACGTCTAATATTCCTTCTGCTGTAAATAAAATTATATATATGAAAGAAGGTGTCTATCCACCATTTCCTTCCCTGTATGTTTTTCCTAACGGCGATTTAGCCACATCATTTAGTACAAGAACTCACAGAAGCCATAAAGATAATTCAGGAGGAAGTGTATCTTTCATATCTAAAGATAACGGAAAAACATGGACAAAAAATTCTGCGCCTTTGATCTATCAGAAGTGGCGAACTAAAGATGGGCGTTTGGTCAGACCTGGGGTTCAGGGATGGGTTCATGTAGATGCGTCACAGGAAGAAAAGCTTAAAAAAGAACATAAAGTTATCATGAAAGTGCGCCCTGGTACGATTGCCTATTTAGGCGGTGCTTATTTTGAAACTTCGACAGATAATGGTAAAACATGGGTGCGCAAAGAAATATCTATGCCCTCTAATATTGTGGGATTGATGCTATATTCGCAACGGCCTTCAACATTGAATACTTCCAAGGGAGTGCGCCTTTATGCCGTCTACGGACTTCGTTCAGGAACGAGTAAAAGAGAAGTCTATTTCTTGCGCTCAGACGATGATGGTAAAAGTTGGAAATGTTACCCAATGTATCCAGATGGGTTATCTGATTCAGCTGTGGGGTTAACCGAGACGGCTATCGAAGAGGCTGCTGATGGAACAATTGTTGCTATGATGCGCTCGGATCCTTCTGGATACTTATGGGAAGCGACGTCAGCGGACGGAGGATTAACCTGGACTAAACCGGCCAAGACGTCGATTTGGGGATTTCCCGCAGATTTGATCCGGCTCAAAGATGGCCGCCTGTTGTGCGCCTATGGTTATCGCCGCAGTCCTATGGGGATACGTGCTGTAATTAGCCGTGATAATGGCAAAACCTGGGACATAAAACAGGAGCTTATTATCCGCGCTGATGGACTAGGTCTCGAAATGGACTTGGGTTATCCGCTATTGCACCAATTACCAGATGGCTCTATCTTCTGTATTTATTACATTACAACGGACGGGTATCACAACACTCAAGTTGACTGCACCACTTTTAAGCTGCCACAACAATAATAAGAGGGACACCTAATGTGCGCTTTATTTTCTATTTATGTTACGGAGTATTCATACTGCGATACCTTTTGTTTAAGTCATCTGTTTCGAGTATTGCTGCGATCCCGAAGGGATCAGATGTCTGTAGCCACTCGGCCTGCGACCCGATGGTGAGAGAGTTCTCCATTCTGCTGTTGACTCCGAAGGAGTCACATGTGGTTTAGAGTGAACACATGCGACCCTTTCAGGGTCGTAAATAGAGAAAAAATGGAGAATTATAAACCATCGGGTCTTCGACCCGTGGCTACATACATGGCATCCCTTCGGGATGACGAGAGAAGTACATCTCGCTCAAATACTTTGATACCGAATGAATCTTTTAAATAAGTCGCACATTAGGTGATGTACGTTATTGGGACAGTGCAAAATGCCTCCAACCTTTTTAGCAAAGCTAAGATCAGTTGCAAGGAAATTTGCAACTGTTGTGAATGTGAAATATCGTTATGAAAAGTACTTTCATTGCTCTGTTGATATTGGCTCAATGTGCTTGTGTATGGGCACAAAAAAGTGTCAAGCTTGATTGGCAAGCACTACCGCCATTACTGCAAGCTGTTGGTGGACACATGTCTGTTTGGTGCGATGGGAAATTATTTATCCTTGGCGGCACTGATTGGAAAGATGGAACGAAAAGTACTTTTAGCAATGTCTGGACTTATTCTCCAAAGGAGAAAGTCTGGATGAGTTTCCCTTCTTTGCCTCAACCATTGGCTTATGGCGTGGCCAAAAGTACTTTTGAAGGGATATTAGTTTTGGGAGGTTTGAATCAAGGTAAAGCTTCGTCCCAGATATACCAGATTACTTTCGGTAATAACAAATCAGATTGGCTCCCTCTTAATCCATTTCCCTTTCCCATGGCATTTTCCGGCGGCGGAGTTATTAAGGAAAAGATATACGTGTTAGGTTTTATTGCCGACTCTCAAGATCATCAAAGCGCAGGAGCAAAATTATATAGCCACAATTTAGAGGACAACGCTTCAAAATGGGTGCAGTTGCCGTCGCCGCCTTCAGATGTTCAAACGAATTTTGCTTCGGCAAGCACAAAAGACGCATTGTATATTTTTGGAGGCATGGCAATCAAGGGTGACTCCGTCAAAAATTCAGATGAGGCTTGGGTGTATTATCCTACGGCCAGAGAGTGGAAACGGCTACATTCGCTGCCAATAGCCGCACGCGGCATAGCGGCATGCGCGATTTCAGAGAGATACATTTTGCTGGCAGGTGGTTATTCGGATACGTTTTTAAATCAGGTTTTGTTGTATGACTGCAAAAATAATATATATTCCAAACTAACGCCATTGCCTTATGCCGCAATGGGAATGCAAATGGTATATGTGAAAGATTGCGTTTATGTGTCAGGCGGCGAGGATGCACCGCGCCATCGAAGCAACCTCTTTTTCGTTGGCAAGTTAAAGGATCATTCATGAAATATCTTGCGCGAATTTCATTATTCTTCATGGCGTCACTTTGCATTATCAGTGGTTGCTCTCGACAGCAAACTTCTTCCGATAGAATAGACCTTACTTATGCGTATCCTGCAAATGCCACTCGGGATCCGATTATCCAACGTGCGCTTGATGAATTTAATAAAAAGCACCCAGAAATCCACGTCCGCGGTCTTCCTATCGCCGGAGATTATTATTCCAAGTTGATGGTGATGATCGCCGGTAACACGGCGCCGGATGTGATGTGGATGGGGCAATCGTTTGGTGAGTTTGCTCACCGCGGCGCTTTTTTGGATATCAATCGCGAAATGCAGCCGGAAGTGGATTCGCAAAAGTACTTTTCCAAGATCATCGATTGGTATCGATTTGATAAAAAGTTGTATGGGTTTCCATACGGTATTGATTGCGTTTTATTCTTTTATAATAAAGACGTTTTTCGCAAAGCCAATGTGCCGTTTCCGCAAAACAGTTGGGATTTACAGCAATTTCTCCAGATCGCGCAGCAGCTACAAAAAACGCAATTGGCACAATCGACGCCTGGTTTTTACGCTTTTGACGGTGGGATTTTCCCCGGTGTCTTTGATGCACACATCCTTAGTAAGGATTTATCGCACAGTGTGATTAATAGTAACCAATATATACAAACGTTGCGGTTCAATGCCGATTTAGTAAATCGGTATCACATTAGCCCCAGTTCAGCAGCTGGTATTTCTGATAAAAACCAATCCTTCTTGTTAGGAAATATGGCCATCATGAATGGCGCCACCTGGGATATTCCCATCATGCAACGCGATGCCACCAAGATTGATTGGGATGTGGTGTTGCCGCCGCGTGGCGTCAAACGCGCTATTTGGGGCAGCAGTTCTGGAATCTGCGTATTCTCGCGTACGCCACACCCGCAGCAATCAGTAACGCTGCTCAAATATCTTACTTCGCCAAAATTGCAATTGCAGATCTGCAATATTTCGGGTAGCATTCCCACTGATCGCGCCACCGCTAAGCAATGGGCGGATGGAATCACTACGCCGCGACATATACAAAATTTTCTCAAAGCCATTCCTTATCTGGAACCTTTGCCCCGCTCAGTGGCGCTCTCGGAAATCCAAAGTAAGGTTAACCGCGCCAGCGAGAAAGTCATGCTGGGGCGCGCTACACCACGCGAGGCGCTTGATATTGCGAACTACCAAATAAATCAAGTTATCGAACGGCAGAATAGATTGTTGGGATATGGTGCGAAAAAATGAAAAAAGTACTTTTACCGCGTAATCACCAGGGCCAATCTTCCGATAAATGGGCTGCGTTAGCATTTTTGACGCCTAACCTAATCGGCTTTTTGGTATTCACTTCATTGCCTGTTTTGGCCACAATATTGTTGAGTTTTACCGAATGGGATCCGGTGGCGGAACCATTGAGTAAGATCCATTTTGTAGGTTTGAGCAACTATTCGCTGTTGCTGGGTTTCACGCATCAGGCACATGGTTGGATCGCCAACGATCCTGACTTTTGGGTGTTCACCGGTAATACACTTTTTTTCATGTTGGCAATCCCCCTCAGCATGGCATTATCCTTGTTGCTGGCAATTGCATTAAATCAAAAATTACGCGGCATCGCATTATTCCGCGCTGCGTTTTACCTGCCTTCGGTGGCGGCGGGTGTGGGCACCATGATTTTATGGGTGTGGCTGCTCAATCCGCAATATGGATTAGTCAATACGTTATTGGACGCGATCAGCATTCACGGCCCCAATTGGTTGCAGGATTATTATTGGGCAAAACCAGGACTCATGCTGATGGTAATTTGCACCGCGATGGGCGGCACCGCCATGATTATCTATCTCGCCGCGTTGCAGGATGTGCCGCAAGTGCTGTATGAAGCGGCACGCATTGATGGCGCTGATGCATGGAGGCAGTTTGTCGCGGTAACCTGGCCAGTGTTGCAACCAGCGACATTTTTCATCTTCACCATGGACGTGATTGGCGGTTTTCAGGGCGGCTTTGACATGGCGTACGTGATGACTAAAGGCGGCCCGGACGGCGCTACTTCTACGTTGAGTTATTACACCTGGAGTCAAGCCTTTCAATATTTTCATCTGGGTTATGCAGCGGCAATTGCTGTGGTAATGTTTGTGATGATTGCGATTATTACCGGTATTGTCTGGCGTTTTGGTGGGGAGGCGGTGAGACCAAGCTAATCGAACATTCTAAATGGCTCTTACATATCATGCAAAAAAATCGATTCAAAAAATTCCTTTCCCACGCTTCATTGATATCCATTTTAAGTGTCGTAGCGCTTGGCGTCTTGATGCCTTTACTGTGGATGTTGCTGACATCTATCAAACAAAGCAGCGATGTCTTTTCCATGCCGTTGCGTTGGATCCCGTGGGTGGATTTCATGCCGACGTTGGAACCCTACAAGCAAGTGTGGACGCAGATTGCCTTTGCCCGCTATTTTTTTAATAGCTTATTTATCGCGCTGGCAGTGATGATTGGACAAGTATTCACCAGCTCGCTGGCGGCATATGCATTTGCGCGATTAAAATTCCCCGGACGTGACAAAATCTTTCTGGCCTATTTGGGGACATTGATGGTGCCGGGCGTGGTGACGGTGATTCCCGTTTATATTTTAATGCGTGAATTACATTGGATTGATACCTATCAAGCATTAATCGTTCCCGCCATGTTCAGCGCTTATGGCACGTTTTTATTACGCCAATTTTTCCTTTCCATTCCGCACGAAATGGAAGAAGCAGCGCGCATTGACGGCTGCAATGCGTTTGATGTTTATCGGTGGATCGTTGTTCCTTTGTCGTTGCCGGCAATGTCAGCTTTAGCGATCTTTACTTTTGTGGGAAATTGGCGCAGTTTTATGTGGCCGCTCATCGTAACCAATTCCTCCGCGCATTATACATTGCCGGTGGGACTGGCAGCGTTTCGCACTTTGGAAGGCGGCGTCAATTGGCCAGTGCTGATGGCCGGATCGATGCTGATGACATTACCGATGGTAATTATCTTTCTCTTCGGACAACGCTATTTCATTGAAGGTGTACGTATCGGCGGAGTGAAAGGATAATTACGAATGATGAATTACGAATTACGAATTAACTCCCACTATTCTAACTTATAACTAACCATCATGGCAAAAGTACTTTTAGAGAATATTGAAAAATCGTATGCTGAAACCCACGTGGTAAAAGACGTGAATCTGGAAATTCAGGACAAAGAATTTCTTGTGTTGGTTGGTCCATCGGGCTGCGGCAAATCCACTTGTTTGCGCATGATCGCCGGTCTGGAAGAAATTTCTGGCGGAACTATTAAAATTGGTGATCGCGTCGTCAATCATCTTTCGCCCAAAGACCGCGACATCGCGATGGTGTTTCAAAGTTACGCACTGTATCCGCACATGACCGTTTATGACAACATGGCCTTTGGTCTTAAATTAAAAAACCGGCGGCATGGATTGGGGCGTTTTTTACATCGAGCAGAAATGCGGCAGCGTGATACCGAAATTCGCGCGCAAGTGCAGCGCGCCGCAGAAATGTTGGATATCGGACATTTATTGGATCGTAAACCCAAACAATTATCCGGCGGCCAACGCCAGCGAGTGGCGCTGGGACGCGCTATTGTGCGTCAGCCACAAGTGTTTTTAATGGACGAACCGCTCTCCAATCTCGACGCCAAAATGCGCGTGCAGACGCGCGCTGAAATTATCAAATTGCACCGGCGCCTGGGCATTACCACGATTTATGTAACGCACGATCAGGTGGAAGCCATGACAATGGGCGACCGCATTGCTGTGATGAATGATGGGATTTTGCAACAGTGCGACACGCCATTGAATTTATATCATCATCCCAAAAATCGTTTCGTGGCCGGTTTTATCGGCAGCCCGGGGATGAATTTGTTAGATATGCGCGTTATCAAAAGCGACAACAAATTATTTTTAGAATTAGATAATCTGCAATTGCAAGCGCCGGCAAGGTCACAAAAAGTACTTTTACCATACATCGGAAAAACCGTTGCAATCGGCATTCGCCCGCAGGATATTTATGATAGCGCGTATCTGCCAGCGACATTACAGGCAACGCCCGGCAACACTTTTCATGCTCGCTGCGAAGTGACCGAACAAATGGGCGACGCCACGCATCTTTTTTTGCAAGCAGGCGATCATGCCCTGGTTGCCGCGGTCACAGAAAAAACCGCGCCAAAACCAAATGAAGATTTGAAATTGGTGATTGCATTGGAGCGCATTCATCTTTTTGACGCGGAGAGTAGCGAATCGATTTAAGACAAAATCTGGCATTTTGCGATATGCTTTATAAAAGTACTTTTACGTGAATCCGCTATGTCTCCAAGTAGAAAACAACGCAAGCTGAAGACCTGCGACTACGGTATCACATTTACTTCCATGAATAAAACTGATCTACAACCTTTCCGCGTTATGTCCATCATGGCGCATCAAGATGATTTTGAATTTAACCTCGGCGGCACTTTTGCGCTGCTGCGCCAAACGCTGGGTGATAATGTAAAGCTACAAATTATCACGACATCCAATGGCGCTTCGGGACATCATCTGATGACGGCGGAAGAAACGTTTAATCGCCGTGTGCAGGAAGCCGAAAGTTCGGCTACGCTTATCGGGGCTGATTATCATTGTCTGCGCACGTTGGATGGCAATATCGTCGGCGATGGACAGGTTTTGATTTCGCGGAATCTGCTCGGCGGGTTGTGGAACGAAATTCGTCAGTTTAAAGCTGATGTTATTTTCTGCCCGCCAATTGTCGCTGATCCGCTGGCTGGCGTCCATATAGATCATGAACAAACTGCTATCGCAGTGCGATATGTGGCGTATCAACTTTCCGTCCCACGCGCTTATCCGACGTTGCGAGGCGAAAACGATATGACGTATCGTACGCCGCTGATTATCAACGTAGATGATCCCTATAACCAATCCACGCAGGCTGATATTTCTCAGGATATAAGTTCTGTTTATGACTTGAAATTACAAATGTCGCTCTGCCATCGCTCACAGGTTTTGGAATGGCTGCCATTTGTGAACGGCGAAGAAAATATCACTGAAGAGGATTGGACAAAACGCTTCCAGGCACGGCATGCAAATGTTAATCAGCGTTATAACATTCAGGGAAACAGACCACACGAATGTTTCCGCGTCACACGTTGGGGCAGGGCGCCGAAGGAAGGTGAGCTTGAACAGCTATTTCCAAACCGCATTCCATAAAAGTACTTTGGCTCCTGTTCAGCATTTGTGCGCATTGTCAGGCTGAGCGAAGTCGAAGCCTTTTTCAAAAGTACTTTTAGTGATGACACCATTTGTCACGCTTCGACTTCGCTCAGTGTGACAAATGCAAGAATATGATATTTGCACAAATGCTGAACAGGAGCAAAAGTACTTTTATAGCTTTCCATTACTCCAGATAAATATGCGCCTGTCGTCGATAAGCTGCCGGGCTGATTTTAAAAGCTTGTGTAAACGCGCGCGTGAAAGCTTGTGCGTTCCCGTAACCTGCACGCTCAGCAATTTTTTTAATGGGTTGCACCGGAATTTCTAAAAGGCTGGCCGCGCTGGCGCGCATTGTTGATTCCAGTACATAACGTTGTGGCGGTTGCCCCAAGACGTGGCGGAAACAACGGGTGAAATGTTCGTGCGACATTCCCATTTCTTTCGCCATTTGACTAATATTCCATTTTACATTGGGGGCATTTTGAATTTTTGCTAGCAGTGGCCAAAGATTCTGGCGGAATTCGTCCAGCGTATCTGTTTCATTTTCAGGTGCTGATAATTGATCGGAAAAGTCAATAAGACAAAGGGAAATAAGAGCGGCGATTTGTTCGCTTGCCATTGATGACGGGCCACTTACCCGTTTGCCCGCAGCATCAATAATGCGACACAGATCTGCAGAGAGATGAAAACGTTGAAAACGTGTGCCAAAAATCGCCCAGAGATGGGATGACAAATAAAACTTGAACGAAGCATAACGAAAGTAGTGTTCGAAATCGATCGCATGCGAAACAAGCGGTGGAACAATCCAGGCATCGCCCGGCTTGCCCGTCTCTTTGCGCCCGTCATTCAGAGTGAGTGTAAACTCTCCATCAAGAATCACGTCCAGTTGATGGAAATGATGGGAATGTTTTTCGCAATAATAGCCTTCAGGAATTTCCGAATAATCAAGACTCTGGACTTTTGTCACGACCGGTTGATGCTGATCGAAATGTATTCCAAAAGCCTTGGGATATTGCCGATGCACGTAAATTTTCATGCCATATCAAATTAGGATAAATCTGTGTCTCATTATAACAAAGAATATTGGTTTAAAGAGCCTTATGTGGTGGTATAATAAAAGTACTTTTGAGGGAGAACTTAATATGCATTTATATCAAACAGAGCAAAGAAAGGGATTCACGTTAATCGAACTTCTTGTTGTTTTGGCTATAATTTCTATTTTAGCTGCTATCTTGTTTCCTGTATTTGCCAGAGCGCGCGAGAATGCGCGGCGTGCTAATTGCATGAGCAATCTCAAGCAGATCGGACTGGCCATGATGCAATATACACAGGATTATGATGAGCATCTGCCGGGCGCGACCGCTTCATTTCCCGTTGCGCAGCCATATCCCTCTTTGCCATCCAGCTCGAACACCTTGTGGCTGTGGTGGAATATCATTTACCCATATATTAAAAACACCCAGGTTTTTGTTTGCCCCAGCTCGGGTGCGACCTGGAATGGTGGGTATTATCCTTACAAAGGTACCTATGGTAATTGGTATGCGCCGTATGGCTATAATTATTATTTGCATACTTCATCAGGAGGATTATCGCTCGCCGCTATTCCGCAGGTTGCGGAAACTCCGTTTGTTGCAGATTCCACCTATTATCTCATCGGCCCCGACCGCAAATGCACATCAGCGTCCACTTTGGAAAATACAACTTGCACATCATTCGGATCGACGGATAATACCGATCCGCTCATAGCGCGCCATCTTGATACTTTCAATATATGCTTTGTCGACGGGCATGCAAAGTCAGGAAAAGTCAGCCAATGGGTTACAGGAAATCCACAATCGGCAAATGATCCGATATGGGTAAAATGGAATCCTGGTCTTCAACAATAATTCTGCGTTCATTTGCTAAAAATCCACATATACTTCGAGAATGATCGAAGGAATCCTTATGCATCGTTTAATTATTCTATTGTCTTTGCTCCTCCTTTTGGGAGTTACCGCCGCACATGCCGATATTTCAGCGGAGCTATTAAATAATAGTACTTTCGCAAAGCCTCTCTCCAGCGTTCCCGGCTGGACGCTTTATGGAAAGCATAACCCTGAAAGCGTGATTCGCAGTGAAGTACAAGGCAACGAAACCGTTTTGCATATTGTTGACAAAGATAGCGCCGGCGAAATTGGTATTTCGCAAACGGTGCCCGCAAATGCTGGGGAAACTTATCAGGTGGAAGCGCAGGTTCTTCCTGCCCGGCAATATTCCGGCGTGGGTGCATTTGTGCAGATTCGTTTTTTACCATCGCAAAAATTCAAACAAGTTGGATTGGAAAATGTCACTGCTGCAACATCATCCTGGCAAAATGTAGCGGTTCGCGCTACTGCTCCAAATGGCACTCAAAAGGTACAGGTTTATGTTTATACGCATGCTGCGGAACAGCCGGATTTTTTTGTTAAAAGTGTTTCGCTCAAAAGTGGTTTTTCTTCTGTGGAAGCAAGTGAAATTCCCGATCCCATTCCACCGCAATATACAAAATTAAAAAATTTACATTTGCAAACAGCATTGGTGCAAGATGGGAAAGCGATGTCGGCAATTGTTATTCCAAGCTCAGGAAAATACAATGCAGAAGCACAAGCGTTACAAAAAGTACTTTTATCGAAAACTGGTGTTTCCATTCCGGTCATTCTTGATAACACGGCGGAAGCGTCAGTTCCATTGACGCAAAACGTGATCCTGTTGGGCAATCGTTCCACCAATAAAGCGCTCAGCAAAATGTACGATATGTTTTACGCGCTCACTGATTTAAAATATCCCGGCATTGGTGGTTATGAAGTGCGCAGCGTGCATAATCCGTTTGGTAATGGATACAACGCAATTATTCTCGGCGGCAGCGATGAGACAGGAGTGCAAACCGCGACCGAACATTTCATCAAAGTACTTTCCGATCAAAAAGATATAAAAAATTCGTTCTCTGTAGGTTGGCTGTTGAATGTGAAAACGGGACAAAAAGTACTTTTGCCCGCAGACGGCGCGGGATTGATGCCAACCTGGCAAGACTCCAAAAGCTATGGCAGCAGCGGTTATTTTGGCTGGAACAGTATCAGTAAAAACGAAGCATTATATTATATGACTGGCAATCCACAATATGCCAAAGAATTTCTGCGTCTGGCTTTTCCTGATACAAATGCAAAAAAGGATATAGATAAAATTGATGGCGAACGCATCGAAAATAAAGAAGATCCGCTGGCCGGCCCGTATCATTACAATGCCACACGCATGATTTTGTATTGGGACTTAATTGAAGAAAGTCCTGTTTTCACTGATGCGGAACGGCTCAAGGTGACAAATGCCTTCTCGCGCCAGCTCACGCATCGCGTGGATGAATGGACCGGGAAAAATATTTATGCTCTGACGAAACCTGCCGTTTCAATTGGATCGCGACACGATAATTATTCGGCACTTTCGATGTATACGCTTGCCCGTTATTTTGAGCGTGATTATCCCGGCCCGATCTGGAAACATGTGTTGCAAGCCAGTGGCGATTATTATTTTGCTCCCTTAGCCCAAGCGAAACCTTGGGTGATAGGCGAAAACGATAATCTATTTTGGTATGACACCGGGCTTGCGCCGATTTTGGATTATATGATTTTAAGCGGCGATCATACCGGCGTGCAAAGTGGCGCTTTGGATTTTCTTTTAAGGAATCAACAGGTATTGTGGGATGGAACTGCCACCGATCGCAACTTGAGTTACGCCGCTCTCGGCTATTTGAATAAAGCCGCGTATCTCACGAATGATGGACGTTGGATTACATATCGCGAACGCGTGCCGTTGGATACAAATGAATTTCGTCTCGATCAATCCTTCTGGCCAGCCGCTTCATTCAAAGCAACGCAGCCTGACGATTTGCTGAACAAATGGACGGGATGGTTTTTAGCGCCAGCGCAATATGCTACACGCGGAACAGGTTTTACGCCGCAGCAATCATTTGAGAATTTAAGCTACCGCACAGCGCCCGATGATAAAGGCGACTTTATTTTACTCGACGGTATGAATGGTCAATCGCGGAATCCTGGTCATACTTTTGCGTTGCTCAATCTGCGCATTGCCGGAAAGACGTTGCTCAAAGGGTATTTGAATCAGGTGCGCACCACGGCGGATGGAACTGTGGAACCCAAAGTAGCATTAGACGCGGCGTTACAAAAGTACTTTTCTATGGGTGAAAGTACGTTCGCCTCCGCCGATGTCCCCAATTTACCCTATTGCAACTGGCAACGCGGCGTTTATTTGCGTGCTGGGAAATATGCGTTAGCTATTGATAAATTGAAATTCAAAACCAATAGCCAGCATTTCGAAGCGGAGTTTTGGTGGGAGGCAGAAGGCAATTCGTGGAAAAATGAGAACGGAGAATTGACGTCGGGCGATACGCGTTTGGCGACAGCCGATTCTCTCTATACAGAAATTTTAGGTAACCCGATTAAGCAACTTTGGGATGGCGCAGTGAATCAAGGCGAGGAAAAGTACTTTTTCTCGTTGGTCGCGCCAAACACGCCGCAGCAAAAAATCAGCGGCGTCCGCGTCGCGCCCAATGCTGCTGTATTTGCGGCGCCGGAAACGATTCTGGTTTCTACAGATAATTACAAAAGCGTTAACGCGGAAATTGCGCTGCGCAGCGAAAAGTACTTTTTCGCAGAGAATTTGCAAAGCGCGCCAGGCATCATAACTTCTACTCCCATTGATATTGATTGGGATAATGCGAAAGGCGTTTTACATATAAGCGCCATGCTGGAAACGAAGCTGACTTTACATTTATCGCAAGCAACTGATGTCACTTTTGATGGCAAAAAGATACAAGTTTCAAACCAGCAGATTTCATTATCAATAGCTCCAGGGGAAAGTACTTTTACCGGCGTGTTTATGGCAGATGCGCTTAAAAGTACTTTTGCCGGCTCTGATGAATTATTGACAAAAACTCCAAAGCCAGCCGCGCAAAAACCGGCAAGCGATGTTCCCAATAATCTCCCTTCATTAACGCAAACGTTCACGGCGAACTTGCCGTATTCGATCCAGCAAACTATTGCCGTGAACAATAATTCATCGGAATACTTCTATTCGGCTGCGGGAAAAATTGTATATGAATTGGATGCAGCCGGAAAAATTCTACGCCAGCTTAACGCGTCAACTGATGTCACAAAAATCTATTGGTGGCCGCAGGCGCAGTTGTTAATTGTGGGAACACAGGATCAAAAAGTATTAGCATTTTCAGCGGACGGCGATTTGAAATGGACATTCCAATCTGAAATGGATCCTGCCGTTTATGCCGCTGGAAAAACCTATTGGTTCAACACTGCGTCTGGCCACGGCGGTATTCATGGTTTGGGTAGCGGTGTGTTTTTGAATAACCAAAGCCAGCTTTTTGTGGGCAGCGCCTGCACGTTGGAAATACTGGATGCCAATGGTAAATTGATTAAACGGCTTCCGCAATTCTGGGGCCCGCCCGCGTTATTCCAACTAATTCCGGCTGCGGATGGCAGCGTGAATTTGTTGGCGGCGCGCGACATCACGGACAATCCTTCACCTCACATTATCAATAGCAAAACGCTTAATCCCGCTCCCTATGGATATAATGGCGTGCCTTCGGGTTACGATCCTATTGGTGGCTGGATTGATCAACGGCGAATGCACTTTTTCTATGTTGACTTGAATGGCGATGGCAAGAAAGAAATCGTCAGCGACATCACAGGCGTTTGGAATCGCATTTCTACGTGGGACGTGGATGGAAAGCCGTTATCCACAATTTATTTTGGCCCGGGAAGTTCTCCGTATAAAGGCATGAACGCGTTTGTTCCTTCCTTGATTCGTGACACCGATGTGGCGGATATCGACGGTGATGGAAAACCGGAAATTGTCACCGCACTTTCTAATGGGTTGATTGTGGCGCTGGATGGACAGTGTCACATCAAATGGTCGCGCCGTGTTAGCGGAATTCCATCCGCGCTCAAAATTGTGGGAAAGACGATTGCCGTCGGGCAGGAAAACGGGGCAATTATTATATTGGATGGAAAGGGAACTTTTCTATCCCAATCACAAACTAGTGGGGCAATCAAAGAGCTTTTGGAAACTTCCGGGAAATCTGTAATCGCAGTAAACGATAAAGCTATTGAAGAATTTAAATTGCCATAAAAGTACTTTTGGCCTGTCAAATATCATGCATCACATTTTGCCGGTATGCGGCAGGGCTGATTTTGAAGATTTTTGTGAAGGCATGGGTGAAGCCATAGACATTAGCATAACCGGCGCATTTTGCAATTTCCTTAATCGGAATTCGGGGCACTTGCACCAGCTTTGCAGCAGCGCCGCGCATCGCTGTTTCCGTCACGTATCGCTGTGGCGTTTGCCCGATGACTCCTTGAAAACAACGTGAAAAATGATCTGTTGACAAACCAAGAATTTCTGCCATATGCATCACACTCCACCTGATACTGGGATCTGATTGTATCTTTTCGAGTAGCGGCCACAATGCATATCGAAACTCGCTTAAGTGATCCTCTTCGTTTTTATGACTGCCGCATTGATCAAAAAATTCGATCAAACATAATGAAATAACAGCCGCCGCATGTTCGGCGGCCAAAGGCATTTGAATGGAATTACGTTTTCCCAGTTCTTCGATGCAATTTCGCAAATGGTCAGACACAGCAAAACGTTGGAATGATGTTCCACAAACCGGCCAAAGTTGCGGCGCTAAATGAAATTTAAAGGAACACCAGCGAAACGGTTTTGAGCAATTTACACCATGCCAGATTAGTGGAGGAATAATCCACGCATCGCCTTCTTTCCCCACTTGATCCGGTTGGCCTGCTAATGTCAGGATGAATTCGCCATCCAAAATAACATCCAGTTGGTGGAAATGATGGAGATGGGAAATGTTCTGATGTCCTGAATTAATTTCCGAATAATCAAACCACATTACTTCGGTGACAGTTGGCTTTAGAGAATCCGGATGAATGCTAAATACTCGAAGTTGGTTGTGTGGAATCGAAACGTACATCGTGATATCGGATTGAAGTAAAAATCAATCGGAGTTTAGCAAAGAATGCATGTTTAGAATTACCGCTATCGTGGTATAATATATAAAGGTGTATTAGATAATTAAGCTGCCATACAAAAGTACTTTCAGAGGAGTAATGAAAATGAGTAACAGGCATAAGAAAGGATTCACGCTTATAGAATTATTGGTTGTTATTGCCATTATTGCAATACTTGCGGCAATACTTTTTCCTGTGTTCGCAAGAGCGAGAGAAAACGCCCGCCGCGCCAGCTGTATGAGCAATCTCAAGCAGATTGGTTTAGGTATGATGATGTATGTGCAGGATTATGATGGAAAGTACTTTTATCGTGATTACAGCAACCTGGGGCCAGGCGTAATTAGCGGAACGGGCATAACGATTTATAGCTATTGGTATCCTGTGACTGGATATCAATGGATATTGGAGCCCTATATAAAAAATACACAGTTGTTTGTTTGTCCCAGCAACAGTTCGAATTATAGATCATATGCTTACAACGGAAATGCAGCCACAATGCAATATACCGAATCCATGATCGACGAACCGTCAAAAATGCTGGCGATCGTGGACGATCAATTTGGCGGCGGAATCGCTTATGTTCCAGGCGGCACGACCTGGAGCTCCAATTTTTGCGAAACATATAACGTCCCCGCTGGCACCTGTCCTGCCGATCAACAGTTTTACGGACGCCATTTGGATGGCGTGAATATTGCGTTTATGGATGGACATGTCAAGTGGCTGAAACCGGTGACTCTGTATAATAATGGCAACCAAGATCCGTATTATACCGGAAAAAATTGAGAACGCATCACGGGATCGCCCGCTCGAAAGATTAGAATAGTGATAAAGGATCGTTGAATGAACAGTTTGAAAAAAGTCGTGCCGATGCGCTTTGCGCTTTCACTGAACGCCGTATCCGCTTTGTTTCTTATTGCAACATTTGCAATATTCACAACCGCTGCTCACGCGCAGAATGAAAAAGTACTTTTACTCAATCAGACAAATGGTATCAAAAGTACTTTTGACCAATCCGCTACCCGCTCACTCAAAGTGATTCCAGGCAAGGACGGCAGCAGTAATTTGGAGATTCAAGGCATCACTATACAAGCCAACGGCAATCGTTATTTCGGCATCATGATTCCGTTGGGGCGCACGTGGGATTTCACAAAAAGCCGCTTGGAAGTGGATGCAAGAACAACGCAACCAGCTAATACCGAAGCATTCTATGTTCGCGCGTATAATCAAGGGGAAACCAAACCTTGCTTGTCGTTCAATTCGTGGAACAATGAATTAAAAGACCAATGGAACACTTTTGGATTTCAGGAAGGCGGCTATGCCAGCAGTCTTCCTTTTGAATCTGCTGCGGTGGAAAATCGCAAACCTACCAATGTAGATCGGCTCGAATTTATTATTGGCAGCAGCAAAAGCGGAGTTCCCATCGATTTGCAAATCAGTAATTTGCAAACCGCGCCAGCGGTGATTAGCATGGACGAATTGGCAGCGCCAAAAAAACTAATGCGCACCATTCCCGTTGTAGAACAAGGCGCTGCGGCGGCCACGATTTTGTATCCCGATGACGCGGCAGGCAAAGCGGCGGCGATGGAAGTGGCGCAAGCGGTGCAACAAAAAACCGGCGTCACATTGAAAATGCGGCCGGGCACAACGGCTGATCGCGAATTCAACGAGAATGTCATTTTGCTCGGAAATGTATTCAACAATCCGGCGATGCAATTATTATACGCGCGGGAATTCATTCCCGTGGATGGACTTTGTCCCGGGCCGGGTGGCTATTTATTGCAGACGGTGCATGATCCATTTGGCAATGGACACGGCGCAATTGTAGTTGGCGCGTCTGATGATGCCGATTTGAAAATGGCGGCGGATGCTTTTGTGGCGAAAGTAGATGAAAGTACCTTTACTGCAAAAGTGCTTTCATTCGATAAATTTTTCGAAGCGAAATACAGCGCAGAAATGTTGCAGCATTATTCCTGGTTAAAACTAAAAAACACCAAGAACGTTCTGCAGGCCGGAATGAAGAATGCCCAGGACGCGCTGACTACGGGAAAACACGAATCCATCGCCGGAGTGTTGGCGGGGACGGCGTTGCAATATCAACTTACCGGCGACAGCGAATACGCCAAGCTATTTGTGGCACAGTGGAATTTATACGCTAAAAGTGCTGTCAGCGATCCCAGCAAATTTGGCGGCCCATGGGGATTTGACAGCGATTTTGCCTCTTACGAAGTGGTCAGCGGTTGGGATAATATCGAAGAAGATCCCGCGCTTTCCGATAGCGACCGATTGCAAGTCACCAAAGAACTGGCGCGCTGGCTGCGCGAAGCGGTGGCGCCAAAAGCCACTATGGCGCCGGGACATGTTTCTTTCAATCATCAGGCAACTCCCGCTCAGGGCATCTTGCGCGCTGGATTATATTTCACCGAAAATTATCCCAACAGCCCCGATGGAAAAGCCTGGCTGGCGCAGGCGGATCGTGTTTTTCAAAATCAGGAAAAGTTTTATAAAGCTGACGAAGATTGCAATACCTACCAATGGATTACGATTCACCGCATGTTTTGGTATGCATTAGCGCGGCCTGATTACACGGTATTTGACAATGGCAACGCGGCAAAAATCGTCGACTATTGCATCGCTACAATGAATAATTTAGGGTTCCAAGTTCCCTACGGGGATACCGGCGCGTGGAATGCCAGCTATGGGGAATCCGTCCCGATGAGCATGGCGGCTTTTGCGACGGGGAACAAAAAAGCGAATTGGGTGGCTACGCTCAAAGATGGATTGTATAAGGGTTTTTATCTCTACAGTTATCAGCACCCAACGGACGAATCTATTCCGAGCGGTTTTGACGGCGTGAAAGTGTGGCCGCTGGAACCGGCGTATGTAAACACATTTCCCACCACGCCGCGCCCACCGGACGATCAGCTGTTTGACAAATTGACGTTTCGCCAAGCGATCGATAAGGAAACTCCTTACATCTTGTTGGATGGATTGGGAAATGGCGGTCACGGTCATCGCGATGGGAACAGCCTGGAACAACTAACGCAATTCAATCGCATCTGGCTGGCGGATAATGATTATTACAAAGCGCAGGCAAAGTATCAGAATACGATGCTTATTTTGCATAATGGTGAAGCGTCAGAAATACCGCCTTATGTAGCGTTGCTGGGGCATGGTGAAACGGATAATTTTGGTTACAGCCATACGCAAATTTCCGATTATTCGGATGCCGATTGGGATCGTTACGTGGTCTGGCTCAAGAAAGAAAATGCTTTTGTGGTGTTGGATAAAGTGACGGCGCGCGAAGAGGGTGAATATCAATGCGATCTTTTGTGGCACGGCGTGGGCGACGCAAAATTGACCGATGAGGGGATGCTGCTGTCGCAAAAAGGCCCATCAATGTTCTTTCAAATTGGCAAGGGGCCGCAACTCAATTTGGTTAATGATACCGATTTGGGCGCTAACTGGAAATCCTATCCCGACGCCAATCCTGTGGTGCGTTCTTTGAATGCGACATCACGTGTGCACCTGATGAAAGGCCAGCATTATCTTTTCGCAACGGTTTTTCATGGCAACGCAAATGGTGATGTTCAACCCTGGAAAGTGAATTTTGAAAAAGGTTACAACGGCGTTCAATTAGTAAATGGACAGGAAACGCTGGATGTGCAATTGGCAAATAATACCGTTCAATTACAACAAACTTCCAACGTCACCACGTTCGACGAACCGCAAACTGTGGATGCTTCTAAAAGTACTTTTGATGCTAATGCGAAGCCAACTCAAATCGCTTTGGCGCCGCCGATTGAAAATCTGAGCATGCAATATCAGGCTCCCCAATTTCGCACTTCGTGGGATATTAATCCTGCTCCAACGGATGCGTTGCTAACCGGCAATCTGGGACAGCCTGGCGCGGTGAAAACACCGGCGGCACTTTCCAGTGATCCCGTTCCGCAGCCGGACGGCAATGTGTTAGTGGGCGGATCAAACAACATTGATGATCTCCTCAAGGATGCGCCGGTAATGTTTCCTGTTGGAAAAACAGTAAAGCTGATAATCGATCTGCATCAGTCTGCGCCGCTTTCCAAAGTGCAATGGCAAGAATGGTGGGCCAGCACTTCCAGCAAAGGAACTTCCTATTTGCTTGATCATGCAACAGTGGAAATTAGCAACGATAACTTCGTCAAAGATATTCGCAACCTTGGCGCTGTGCAAGGCGGCTCACATTTAGATTGGGGTGCGCCGGTTAATTACGATATAGATGCGGCTGGCCAAAGCGCGCGCTACGTACGATTGACGTTAATTCCAAAACCTGGCAGCGCGATTTACCTGGCGAACATTGCAGTTACTGGCCCAGTGGGTGACGCGAATACCAATAGCGTGCCGTATCAATTCACCAAAGTCATTGCCGCGCAGTTGCAAAAAGGCGCGCCAAAAGTACTTTTAGCATCCACCGCCCAAGGAACGCTTTTAGCAATTTCTTCGCAAGGAAAAGTACTTTGGAGCAAGGATTTTAATACGCAATTGAACGACGTGGCAGCGGGCGATGCGAATGGTGATGGCATCGATGAAATCGCCGTTGCACGGCAGGATGGAAAAGTGACTCTGCTGGACAACACTGGCAAAGTATTGTGGGAAACGCCTTTGCAACTATATCGTGAAGCGCCCTATGTCAACCTGATTCGCATGGCGGATTTGGATGGAGATGGTAAAGACGAAGTAGTCGTCGGCGCGCAAAATTGGCGCTTTTACGTCTTCAATAGCGAGGGAAAAGAATTGTGGCAATACGAAGTAGTCCACGCTTCCACGGCAGGTGCGGTTGCTGATTTGAATGGCGATGGCAAAAAGGAAGTGATCGCCGGAACGCATTATTACGACGCCAGCGTCCTGAATTATGACGGAAAGTTATTGTGGAGGCAAGGCTTCAAAGCGCCGATTTGTTATGACATCGCGACGGGGAATTTTGACGGCAACAAAACGCGCGGCGTCGTTTTTGGTTCGGGCGATGGCAACATCTATTACACCGATTCCGCTGGAAAAACGCGCATGACATTTAATACTGGCGACGAAGTGAAACATGTGGCAACAGCTGATCTGGACGGCGACGGCATTGATGAAATACTGGCCACGTCTGATAATGGTTATCTCTATTGCTTTGGCGCGGATGGCAAATTGCATTGGCTGCATCAACTTGGAAACGCCGCAACGGCTTTGACAACAATGGTTATTGATGGCCACGAAACAGCTATTGCCGGAACAAGCGGCGGCGATATTTTTGCTTTTGATGCAAGTGGAAAATTAGTGCGTAAAAGTACTTTGGGATCGGCTGTGACACAGCTTGCAACCGATGGTAATAATCTCATCGCAGCCAGCGTGGATGGGCATTTGATGGAATTGACACCGTAAGAATTGAAGAACCGCGCGCGTAAGCAAGCGGAGTATTCTATAAACTAGCAAATAACTCCGCTTGCTTACGCGCGCGGTTCTTCATTAGGAAAGTCAACTAATCTGTTTTCACGACTTGTCCCCTCAACTGCAACTCTCCACTATCAATAGCAGCAAAAGTACTTTTACCATCCTGCACAGAAAGAACCGCTAACTTTCCATTACATTCAATAATGCCATCCGGCGTGGTGACAGAAATCGCGCCTGGATTTTGTGAAGCGATTAAATAATCACGTGAATCATTTGTATCAATCTGCAACGCCACAACACCTTTGGGAGTTCCCTTAACGGACAATCGCGTCACTTTTTGAACATAAGGGTTTCCCGTTGCGTATCCTTCAAATCCAGAAACGAACGAATGCAAATCAGCGCCTTTTGACCGGCGCACAATGTAGGGAATTGTGACTCCACGATCTTTGTTTTTAGAATCACGCTGTCCCCAGCCGTCCGCGATCAGCGAGGTTTCATTTTCATCAGGAAGATTCCACGCGGCGAATTGCATCTTCGGGTTCATTTCCCAAATGATTTTCCAGGGCGTGCCTGATTGTTGTTGAATCTGTTGAACGTTGGAAAAATCATACAGCTTTTCGGACGATGGACTTTTCGTGGTATCTATATGGAAATTTTGATTCGGCCCGTGAAAGACGAAATCCTGTGTATCGCCGCCTTGCGCCCAAAAAATATCTATTGCATAATTATGTCCATTGTCATGATCAATCAACGTCGAAGCGCGTTCATAAACAGAAGCGTTGGCGTAAGCTTTTGAAGTGGCACGCATGGCGCGCACATGTGGCTTATTAAGAAAATATTCCACATCTCCATCGCGCCCTTTTGTCACTTGATCTTTTCCGTCTATCAACACGACATTATGCGCCAGCGTTCGCGCCGTCATATGTTTATCAGGATGATCCCATAGATAGCCTAAATCGCTCAGCAACTCTTCGCCGTCTTTCCAATAATAGAGATTCAAACTGTCTTCATGATGATGATTTCCCCAATGACTAGCGGATAATAATAGCAAACTTTCACGGCCGTCAATGCCGCTGCGCATATATCCAATTCTCAAATCCGGCAAAATGTTGCTGGATAAATTCAGAGGTGAAAGTACTTTTGTGTCGCGTCCCGGTTCTCCGTAATACAGCGCTGCCGGCGCATATACTTTCGACCAATCGCCGTGTATCACTTCTTTTAACAAGGATAGATATTGCGGGCGGTCAAGATAATTATCTGCCATTAATTCCGCAAAGTTCGCGCCGATTCCTGTGGTTTTATACGAGTCGGCAAATGGTGGATATAATAAATTACCTTGCAACGTGTTAAACATTGCGTTCCAGACTTTGCCATAATTTGTATCGTGATACGGATCAAAATCATCGTAGCGTTTTCCGTTGGCGTCGTGATAACCAGATGGATCGCTATAGCCGCGCAGCGCTTGCACAAATTCGGCAGTGCCGCTCAATGTCATCATCGCATAAGCCGGAGATTCGGGCGTGCCGCCGTCCGGTAAAAACCAGGAATTAACGGTCAGGTCAAATCCTTCCATTCCAAATCGCACCAATTGTGGATCACCCACGACCAATCCAACAATGCCGGCAGCGCACCGGTTTCCCACGGCTTTGTTATTAATCTGTTTATCGGCAAATAATAATTTGGTACTTTCCAGTAGAAGATTTTTTTCGATATTTGCACGATCAGCATCACTGTAAATAGCGCTGCCATCGGCATTTTTTGCATCGCAGGTTAAATCATAAGCGCTTGTTACTTTTCGCACAAAAGTGCCTTCCATTCCTGTAGCGCCTGCGCGGCCCGCTGACCAATAGCCGGTGACTAATTTTCGGTCAGGCTTATTGGGTGGATATACTAACTCATCCTGCGGCAAATCATTGATGTGGTCGGCGGCAATTTGCGGATCCATATCCGCGTATTCGCCATAACCTTCATGCACCAGCCAATACGGATACACCGTTGCGAAGCGTAACAAAATATCATGCGCGGCTTTGGCATATTCCTGCTTTCCGGTCAACGCGTAAGCTTCACCGATATTATCCAATAAAGATGCCATAAAACTCACTTTGCGAGCGCGGATGTTGCCGCTCATGCTGGGACGATCTTCCTTTTGGGCAAAAACAGGAAACGGCTTACCGCCCATAAATGTCAACGTTTGCGGCTTTCCCCAATGCGTGTGCAACACCACATCTTCGGGATATTTGGGATTGGGATACACCGTGCCGCAAATATTGCATTTCAATTCGTCAGGATGTTTCGGATCCCAACTCCAGTCGCCATGAGGCAAATAGGGCTTTCCCAAATCGCGGCAAGCGGGACAGGGCGTATATATGGAATCGCCCGGCGTGGTGTCGGGAATCATGTGTTCCAGATATTCCGGCGTTAATTGTGGCAACCAGTAGTCGGTATTTTTCTGCAGCTTGGCCAGATAATCTTTCGCCCAATCATAGTGCTGGAGATTTTCATGCGCCCGTTGCAAATCTGCAGCTTTAATCACACCGGCCGGATGCACGACTTGAGCTGCCGTCACTGGCGGCATTGTGCATGCGCAAAGCATTAATAAACTACAAAACAAAACTACCCGCACAAACATTGGAGACATAATATTTCCTTTGAAGAGAATAGTTTGCCACAGCATCAGAAGTGGCGCGAATTTGAAAAGTGTGCTGTTACGTTAGCCTTCAAAAGTACTTTTATTATGGAAGGGAAAGCGTGATTTGCAGATTCAAAAGGCGACTTATTACGATGGCATTAAATTATAAGTCATCATGCCGGTGTAAACGTTGATTGCCAACCAGAAAAGCATCATGACGACGTCGCCCAACACCAATCCGAGAAAGAAAGGGACCAATTTTTGGTAAGCTTCGTTGTCGCCGAATCGGGAGATCAATGTTTTGGCGAGCCAGCCCAGAAAGATGGAAAACCACATTTGGTTCATTGGATAAGTGAGACACATTAACAATCCGATCGGATGCAGCGGAAACCAAAGAAAGCGGCTGCGCGCAAAAGCGATGGCGAAAGTTTCGGCAACGCCGATTCCCATCCAGAACCAATTTCCCCAGCCCACTGGTTGCGATTGATGAATTAGCGTGCTGGAATAGGCTGCTGGCAATTTTGCACCACCCTGGGCGAACCAGCTGTTGAGTTGTAGTCCACCGTATTCATAACCGAGGCGCACGTTCATCCAAATGCCCATCGCCAGGCCGATTACAATGACGGCAGAAATTAACGCCAGCATTTTACGCATTTCGATTTTGCGATCCGAGGCCAGTTTGAATGATTGTACAAAGCTGGGCATCAAAAAGGCTCGTAAATCGGTGAACATAGAAAGTTGCAACATGCTGGCAGGCACGATGGAAGTTGGTGGAAGCCATGTTCCCGGGCCGGAACCGCCAAGCATGGCGACTGTGTTGGTGGGCGTCCAGCCTTGCTGCACAAAGAGCAAACCGCATTCGATGACGACGCGCGTTAGCGTGATTGCCAGGACAAGATAGAGAATCCACAAAACAATTGCGACCAATGGCGCGATTCCGGCGGCCACGCTCCAGCCGATTAAAAAGAGAAATGCGAACACAAATCCCCAAAATGCGGTGGGGTAGGAAAGTGCTTCTGAACTTTCACCGGAAGCGGCGCGGGCACGTCCGAATGCACGCTTGCAAACATGCCCCAAATGCTCTCTGGCCGACCACAACGTCAACGCGGCGAAAGCGAAATACGCGCCGACTTGCTGGAATCCGGTAAAGATATGCGCGCCACCAGTTTGGCCAAACATTTTGGGCAAAGCCGATGGCGATAAGCCCATATAATAGGCAACAAGAAGTTGCAGCTTGATGAAAAGATAAAAAAACCAAAGTGAAAAGGAGACTTCGCTTGTTAATAAATAGGTGATTCCGAGAACGATAATCCACAATTGTGGGATATTCAACCCAATTTGGTTCCACGGAGTTTCGGTAAAAAACGCGCCCGTAAATTTCAAAGGCACTGCAGGAATATCCGGGAAATAATGATTCAACCCGTTCATCAATTCGATGAAAACAGCGATGCCAAATCCTACCCACATGGTTTTGTTGATGAATAGCTTTCCTACGAATCCTGAGACGCCACCGCTTTCTTCGGTCATGTCGAGCGGCAGTTTTAAGAGCGGAAAAGCCAGCGCCTCGCGCTCCACCCATTGCGCGCGCAACATCACGGAAAGGCATCCCAACATAATGTATGACGCCAGAATCATCGCTGACCAAGCCAGCAATGGAACAATCCACGCCGCCCATGGAACAGCCGTGCCGCCGATAAACCATCCTTCGACGAGTTTGGTATTCACAGTACCGTTTGCATTCAACGCCGGCGTGAGCCACGGCTTCAAGTAGGGCTGCATGAATCCCATCCATTTATTTTCCGGCGTGGCGAAATAGAATGGCGCAATCAATGTGGAAACGAAAAAATTTTCGCCGCCGTGGCCAGGAACCAGGCAGGAGAATAAACAGGTGGAATAGATAGTTAATAATTCATTGCGGCGAAAAGCCAGCTTACCGGAAAGTACTTTTAAGAGCGGATTGATGACCAACAATAAAATCAGCAATGCGCCAATAGCGCCCGGAGGCAAATGCGCCGCGCCAAGGTAGGTGTCGGAGAAATAGACATCGGTATACGGGATGATGTAACCGAACAGAACAGCCAGCAAAATCGACAAAATGACGACTCGCCGTGTGACGCCGCGCTCAGGCGTTTGGTGCACAATGGAGTTGGAAGGCGCTTGCTGCTCCAGAGAAGATTGTTCCATAGATAAAGAGATTGAGTTGTACGATTTGGAGTGTGACAGCTTGCCGCTACACCACAAAATTTCTCCGGTCGTAATAACTATTGTTCTATTGCATACCAAATCGTAGCATATTTCGGCCCGATTGCAAAAGTCAAATCGCCGTTAGTTAGTTTGCTGGGAACTTCCATTTTTTCTTTTCCGGTTGTATCCAACGCATAAACTGTAACGTGATGTGCGTTTGTTTTCAACGTGATAGTAGCTTCCAACCCTTCCGCCATCACTGGCCCGTGCCCCCATTGATCGCCCACGCTGGTGTGATCGGCATTCCAGCCCATGCCCTGGCTTTCCACGAATCCGCCGGCGGTCAGCAATAATTTGCCGGATGTATTTACGGGTTTATTATCCATGCTGATCAATGTATAGGCGCCGAACGGACGCGTTTTATCCAACGGCGTAATGGTTAAATCACCGGATTGAATGGGAGCCGGATTCGTATTGTAATTCACGATCGCGTTCCACTGCGGCGCGAATGCGTTATATAGTCCCGCCGTTGCGGCACTATTAACATCCCAATGCAAATTGATGGACGCATTACCGGAAGGCGGAATGGTTTTTAATTGAGGTTTGTCAACTGGCGCAAAACGCACCTGGAGAGGATCTTTCACATATCCATCATTGGATAAGCCTACAGAGTTCCAAAGAGTGGGCATTGTATTAAGATTCGCCTGCAGTTGTGGCACTTGCTGCTCTGGTAGCAAAAGTACTTTTGTTGGAGAAACTGCGTGTTCCGAAGAATTGGCCAGAAGAATGCGCGCGACCGCCGGGAAAAAGCCTATTTTTACCGGCTGGTTATCGATGTTAAAGAAGCCGTCGATATGATCGCTATTAAAGGTCTTGTTACTCCCGCGATATTGAAAGATAAAAAAGCCGTCCCAATCCTGCCATGCGGCATAACTGGCTAACATCGGCATCATCTCCGCACTATAATCGTTGGGGTTAGGGTGATTATATTCACTGATGGTAAACGGTTTATCGCTGATTCGGTAAGGAGCAATCCGCTTAAAGGTAGAATCTTGAATATTAAGCATCATGGGTGAATTGGTGATAAGCCAATCTTTGGAATCCCAGGCTTTATGAGGGAATTTCGGATGCTGCCAATAGGCATGAGCATCTACGTAATCCGAAGAGCTTTCACGCCAGGCTCCGGCAATACCGCCGTAAGTAACCTGCGTACAGGTGATGGAAGCTTTTGCGCGCAAATCATTTTTGATGTAATCGCGCATAGTTTGTGAGAACTGTCGTTCTAGCCCGGACAAAAATTCGATATAATCACATTTCCCCTTATAATTGACAGGATTCAATTGAATGGATTTATTTTCCAAAGATTGATCCGGCTCGATTTTCACCTGACTTCCAGGCCTCAAAGACATTCCGGAGATCCACGCATCGCCCTTAAACTGATCGAAGCGGAATTCGATCCGCGTGCGCTGTTGCAACAACTGAGGGACATAAAACACGAAACGATATTCTTGTTCTCCGTTTTTCAATTGGTATGAATTAGGACCGGTAAGGAAACGATAGGTACCTTCATTGAGACGGTACGAAACGCTCATCTGGCAGGGCGACGAGGTTTTCGCATGAAATTGCAATGTATAAAAATGACCTTCCTTTAAACTATCTATCTCTCGCTTGATAAAAAAGGTCGATTCCATGCCTGTTCTAACGTGTAACGCCGGTTGATCAGTAACTTCCAATAATGCCGGTTGATTTTTATCGCGTTCTTCCACTGTCCATTTACTATCGCCATCAGTCGGATACGGGTTCGTCCAGATATTCTCACCTAACGGTTCTGTTCCCTTATTCCATGCCGTTATTAATTTTTCTGTTGATCCGTATTTCTTCTGCAAAAATGCATTCCATTGCTGTTGCAAGTCCTTCACATAAACCTGCGGATAGCTATTCTCGGCCCCCCTCAAATTAAATAGGGTGTCCTCGTTCACTAACTCAATTACGGCAATTACCGGATCATCGGCGTAACGTATCCCTGTATACGGATTGACGTGATCCAGAAATGCTTTGGCATATTCCTTTTGCAATTCGATCATGCGCGGTTCATACCACAGCATTCCTTTAGAATAGTGAGGTTGTTCCTTTACATCCGGCAAGCCATCCGCCGCGTTAAAGGTGCGGCCTACATGCAGATTTAGATCCACATAAATACCGTTTTTCTTTAAAGCCGATATGAGATAATCAAGCCGGTCTAACTGTTCGGGATCCAGATGTTGCGTATCCGGATATTGATTACTGATGATTCCGTTCGGAGCGCGGCGGGTGTCCATGTGGTGCAGGCGCACACAGTTAATTCCCAATTTATGCATTCTGGCTGCCACTTTATCCGCATCTGCCTTATCGGGAAAATTTGCGGTAAAGGTAAAGTCCACTCCCAGAAAACGCACCCTGCGCCCGTTTTGATCATAAAAATGGCCGTTTTTAACGGAGAGACGTTGAGCTCCTGTGAGCGGCGCGGGGTTTAAAGAAGACACGTCAACAAAGGTTTTGCTGGCATCATTCCAGGGAAGAACAAAAGGAAAGAGAGATGAAGATTTTGGTGGCGTGGCGGCAGGAGTGGCAATGGCGCACATCGGTAATGCGGCGACTAACGCCGCGGAGAGGTAGGCAAAGAATTGTTTTTTCATAATAGATTACTCCGGTAACTTTTGAGCGAAGTTACGAACATCACATACGCCCCGTTGGGGCTGGTTAGGTCTGATGTTCACGTTATCATCGGGCTATAAAAGTACTTTTTCATGTTCACATGTCTGGACAAAAGGCTGTTACATCAACAGATTAGAACTAACGCATGCGTAAGTCTTATGGATTTAACTTGGCGACTTGCCATCATAATATGGTGAGTCGCTCCCATGACTATAGATCACTTCAGGTCGCATCCATTTTACATGACCGTCCATAAACGCGATATTTACACCGCCTAAATGACGCCCATAGAAACTCTGTGACGCCGGGCAATTGGGACCACCACCAGCGTTATAATTGGGTGTATCGCAGAAATCATTACGCCAACTTCCGCCCGTCGATGGCGAATAAGCGGAATGACCCCAGTCTTGCACATCCACAAAAGCAATCATTTGAGACGGTAATTCGATAGATGATTCTGTGTATTGGGTAGTGCCAGGAATATAGTTGTAGCCATACCCTGATACATTTGTTGAGAAACTTGGGCAATAGAAAATCTGTGTGTTTTTGATATAGGGCATCAAAAAGCATTTCGTGGTGGGAGATCCATACGTTGACCAAACCAGATTGCCATCATTTGACCCTGGGCTAGTGCCGCCATAAAAACGCAGGAAATAATTTCCATCCCAATCCTGCACATACATCATCGTAGCTAATCCCAACTGTTTTAAATTGCTCATGCAACTCGCTCGCCGCGCATTCTCCCGCGCCCTTGCAAACACGGGAAACAGAATCGCAGCCAATAAGCTTATAATGGCCACGACGACAAGAAGTTCTATCAACGTGAATCCTTGCTGCGTGCATTTGTCTTGGTTTTGATGTGTCATTTTCAAATCTCCTTTTGTAAATTACCCAATAAGGGAAAAAGTACTTTTCTCCCTAACTTCTTTGATGTAGCGAATAAATGCCGGCAACGCTATTTCCGGTTCTTCCAAATAAGGCTTCCACAGTTTTTCAAATTCCAGCGAAAGCCATCCCTTGTAACCACCTTGCTGCAAGATGTCCACGATTTTGGGCACCGGCACTTCGCCGTCGCCGATCATGCAAAGTACTTTTTCGTTACCAACCCGCCTGGCGTCTTTGACATGAGTGTGCTTGATGTATTTGCCTAAATGCGAATATGTGGTTTCCGGCGCCTCGCCATTCATGAAAGGATGTTCAAAATCCCACAAGATGCCGATGGCAGAGCTGGATGTTTGCGCCATCACAGCAGCCAGCAAATCATGGTTGTTAAAATCACCATGCGTTTCCAGAAGAACCGTCACACCGCCGGATTCTGCATAATCGCCCAGTTCGTCCAATCCTCCCGAAACTCTGCTGAGCACATTTTTTTCAGGGATTCCGCCGGGAAGGAGATCGCCGAAAACGCGAATAAACGGAACATCCAACTCGGCTGCAAGGTCAATGGCTGCCCTGCCTTCCTGAATGGCGCTGTCGTATTTTTCCGGCGCATGAAAAGCACAACTGGTATCGAGACAACAGATTTCCAGCCCATGATCCGCAAGCTGCCGCCGGGTCTCTCCGCGATTTTCGAGTAGAAAGGGACGCGCTTTGGGCAAATATAACTCGCCTTCGATGCCGCGGATCTCGATGCCGTCGTATCCTAGCCGGTTTGCTTCCGAGATAACTTTCTCCCAGCTCCAGTCTGGACAAGCCAACGTTTGAAATGCAATTTTCATCAATACCTCCCCAAAGTACTATTGTATTTTCCGCACGCTGTCACGCGCGACGACTTCGCCCGTATACGTTATTTTGCGTGGCGCACCGTTGTAAGCTCCGGTTAGACGTTCCAGCAGAAATTCCACCGCTTTAGCGGCCATCTCCTCACGCGGCTGAGTGACGGTGGTAATTTTCACCACGCTGTAAAGCGTGATCGGCATGCCGTCAATTGCCACCACCGAGATGTCCTCGGGGACTTTGTATCCTCGAGCAAGTAGTTGATGCACAAAGGTGGCAGCTACTGTATCATTCACGATGCACAATGCCGAGGGTCTCTTTTTGAGCCGCACAAACTGTTCGGCCAATGCAGCTCCCCGCGCCTCATCAGTTACCATATTGGAGCCACCTCGCACCTCGATATCTATTAACCAGGAAGGCTCCGCTATGATGCCGTGCGCTTTTAACTCCGCCTGATATCCCTGCATTCTGGGGCGGAACAGGTCATGTGCCATTAATCCACCCAGGCCGATTTCACGATGACCGGCTTCCAACAAATGACGAATAGCAAGGCGCGTGTTTGTTTCGCGGTCAAAGAGAAGCTGGTCACAAGGGACATCCAAGGGTGAATTTAATCCAACCACGGCGCCCCCTTTTTGGAGATATTGGCAAAAAATATCGGTCGCTTCCGGCGGTAACTTAAACGTGTTGCAAATGATGCCTTCCGGCTGCTGGCGAATAAGTGATGACAACAACGGGCGATAATCCGGCCAGTCCTCCAGCGAATAACCATAAGTGTAGAGCGGTGCTTCATAACCGCAATCCGCCAGCTCGTGATGCAGATGCGACATCGTCTGCCACGCCATGTAATCCAAAGTGAGAGAGAACAATCCCACCATATTGGCGCTGCGCCCATTGGAAAGCCGTTGGGCGTGCGGGTTAGGCTCAAAGCCCAGTTCACGTGCCGTATTTAAAATCTCATCGCGCCGCTGCGGCGAAACCCGGCCTTTGCCGGTGAAGGCCGCCGACACGGTGGATTTGGAAGCTCCAACAGCTTTTGCCACATCCTGAATAGTTACTTGTTGTCGTGATTGAGTTGGCATAATAAAATGACGAACCGGTTCTTCAGAACTATTATGCCCCATTTCGGCGACTTGTAAACTGTGAGTTTTATAAGGTTTTTGATGCGGTTTTATTCAGCGAAATAATCGGTGGGAAAGAGGTGAACAAAAGTACTTTTCGGATAGCGTGAAAAGTCCTTTTTCTCCCGCGATTTATCCTTTAGCGCAATGCATCGATGATCATTTTAAATAATGCCAAATCGTCCTTGTAATCTTCCGGTGACGTTTTAGGAGTGAGACCTTTTGTCACCATATCATAAAAATATTCCAGTTCCACTGTATAGGGATCTTTGAAAGTGGGGCGAATTACCGATTCTTTAAATTCGTCGTTTTTGGTTTCGCCGATAATGAGCGTCGTCGGTAAATGGCGGATGTAGGGTGTGTTGTATTGCACTTTAATTTGTTTGGTCTGGCCGAATACTTCCATGTGCGCATCGAATCGTCCCTGCGCGTCAAACACCATTTCGTAAACGGCGTAAAATCCGTCATATTCAAAAGTCACCAATAGAAAACGCCCGTCGTTCCATTGCGTGGCGGAAACCACGCGGCGCGGCATGCCGATTAATTCGCGCATCGCGGATAAATCGTGGCAGGCCAGTCCGCACAGCGCGTTATAGACATTTTTCAGTTCCTGCGGAACATCGCCAATTTCCTGTTCGATCATGTGCCGGCCGGTGGCGCGGCGGTTTTCGTTGGCGGATCCCGGCAGATCGTTAAAGCGACGCACGTTGCTGGTTTGGCCGATGAAGAAATGATTGGGGCCGATGATATCGCGGATTTTAGCATAATTGATTTGCCCTAAATTTTTCACTTCTTCCACTGCTTGTGTGAATGCCGGTGCGAAGCGGCGCATGTATCCCACCATCACTTGCACGCCGGTTTTGTTTTTGGCCGCGATCAGCGCATCAGCGTCGGCGGTGGTTAAAACCATGGGTTTTTCCACCAGCACATGTTTTCCCTGCAACGCGGCGGAGATGGCGCATTCGGCGTGAAACTCGCTGCTGTTTAAAACAAATACTGCGTCCAAGTCCTTTTGCGCCACCAGTTCATTCGCATCCTGATACAAATTTTGAACGCGATATTGTTCGCCGGCCCACTGCAATAATCCCGGCGAAACGTCGCACAACGCCGAAATTTCAAAACGATCATCCAACGCTTCCAAAATTGGCAGATGGATAATCTGCGCCACTTCTCCCAGACCGATGAGTCCTGTTTTTAACTTTTTCATTGCTCTTTTATTCTCCAAATCTTCTTCAAAAGTACTTTTATTATCAACGGAAGAACCGCGCGCGTAAGCAAGCGGAGAATTTCATTAGCCTACTGTAATCTCCGCTTGCTTACGCGCGCGGTTCTTCAAGCACATCATCAAATTTCAATTTTACTACTAACACTTCATCGTCAAATTCCTCCACAGGCAGATTGCGTAGACGCAAAAATGATCCCTGCGAAACATGATCATTAGGCAACATATCCACAACGCATTCCACCGGCGCGTTGTTGTTGAGCAGTGTGGCGTGGCTTGGAAGTACTTTTATCGGTTTAAGTTGAATGGTATTACAAATTGGTTTTTTGCAAAGATGAATATAAAAAGTACTTTTGCGGCGCGTCACTAATACATCGAGATTTGTGGTGAAATCAGATGTTGGAATTGTATCGAATAGTGATTCTTGCACGGATTTAAACCATCGCCCGATGCGTCGCAGAATTTTTTCCGATTGTGGCGGAATCACACCGTCAGCGGTTGGGCCGACATTCAATAAATAATTTGCACCGCGCGCTAAATAACGATCGATACTGCGGATCAAATGTTCGGTTGTATAATAATCATCTTTGGCGCGGAATCCCCAGCTTTGTGCGCTCACAGATTGGCAGGCTTCGGTGGGACGCGTTATGGCTTCCGCTTCGGCGCTGGTTTCCACGTCGCGTTCGGGCGTTCCAAAATCGCCTTCACCATAGCCGCGATCGTTGATAATCGCCTTCGGTTGCAATTCGCGGATGATGGCGTTTACGGATGGGTCGACATGTTTGATGATATTGAGATCCCACCAAAATCCATGAATTTCGCCATAGTTGGTACAAAGCTCGCGCACCTGGGCTTTGACAAAATCCATATATTTTTCCAAATCCGGTTCATCGCCAGGCAACGGCTCTGGCAGTTCATGCGAGCGTCCCGCATTGGGATAATTGGGATGATGCCAATCGACGCAGGAATAATAAAGACATAGCGGCATGTTGCGGCGATGACAGGCATCGGCTAATTGCGCCAACACGTCTTTTCCGTAGGGAGTATTCATCGTATTAAATTCAGTTTGCGCGGTATCCCACAAACAAAATCCGTCGTGATGTTTGGTGGTGAAACAAATATATTGCATCCCCGCCGCTTCTGCTAAATCGATCCATTTATCGGGATCAAAATTCGCCGGATTCCATTGCGTGGCCAGCCGCGAATATTCATCGCGCGGCACGCGTTTGCGCCATTGCAATTGTTCATGCCAGGCGGGAATAGCATACAATCCCCAATGGATAAACATCCCAAAACGTTTTTCAAAAAACCAGTCGCGTCCGTCGTTAAAATGTTGCATGG
>Ga0164242_10000866_pt1 | contig 36082 bp, 30 predicted proteins | sample OricomgcompostMG_FD_108783 | JGI IMG/M metagenome (GOLD analysis project Ga0164242, IMG submission 108783) | Miracle-Growth compost microbial communities from Emeryville, California, USA - Original compost - Miracle growth compost (MG) ... | reverse complement strand
GAATTCTGGAGAATCTCGATGGCCATTCAAGCCACACCCCATACCGCCCGTACCGTGAAGGTTCCCGGCCCCGATCATCCGATCACGATCGAACGTCATCCCGGACGGGTTATCGTGACCGTTGCCGGCAAGGTGATTGCCGACACGCGCGACGCGCTCGCGCTGCGCGAAGCGAACTATCCAGCTGTACTCTACATTCCGCGTGGCGACGCGGACCTGTCGCTGATGGAGCGCACCGACCACACGACATACTGCCCGTACAAGGGCGAATGCGCGTACTATTCGATCCCGCTCGGCGGCGCACGCTCGATCAATGCGGTCTGGACCTACGAGGACGCGTACGAAGCGGTCGCACCGATTCGCGGCCGTCTCGCGTTCTATCCGGATCGTGTCGATGCGATCGAGGAGCCCGACAGCGGCGCGTGAGCGTGACGGATCGGGACCGGACGCGCGCGCGGCCATGCACGAACACCACGATTCACGGAGTCGACACGATGCAGCTACTCGATCACGTTTCGATCGGCGTCACCGACATCAATGCCGCCCGCACGTTCTACGATGCGATCATGCTCGCGCTCGACGCGGCAAAGGTGTATGACCGCGTGGACGCGCTCGGCTACGGCGAGCGCTGCAACGCAGACGACACGCAGTCGACGTGCATGGCGGTCTACCTCGACCCGACGTCGGTCGGCGCAGGCCGGCGGCACTGGTGTTTCAAAGCGCCGACGCGCGCCCACGTCGATGCGTTTTTTGCGGCGGGCATCGCGGCCGGCGGCCGGTCGGACGGCGAGCCGGGGCTGCGCGCGCACTATCATCGCGACTACTACGCGGCGTTTGTCATCGATCCGGCCGGCAATCGGGTCGAGGCGGTGTGTCACGCGGCGGCATGACGGCGAGGCGCCGGCTGTCACGCCCTCCGCCAGCAGAGCCGATTTTGTCGCGCTAAAATGCGCACCCCGACCACCCGAGCGACCTGCTTCCCGATGGACGAACTCGCACAACGCCTCGACGTTATTTCCCCATCGACCTTGAACGCCCACTTGCCGGCGAGCGTACTGGCCGCACTGCCGACCGCCGGTGTGACCGTGTTTCGCGTCGACGACGACGCATCCGACACCGCGCAGTTCAGCGCGCGCTACGGCTTCGGTCTCGACGACTGCGCGAACACGATCGTGCTGCGTTACCGGAAGGGCGGCGAGGAACGGCACGCGGCGATCGTTACGCTCGGCTCGCGCCGGCTCGACGTAAACGGCGCAGTGAAGGAGCGGCTCGGCGCGCAGCGGCTGTCGTTCGCGAAGCGAGAGGTTGCGACCGCGTTGACCGGCATGGAGTTCGGCGGCATCACCGCATTCGGTCTGCCGGCCGACTGGCTCGTGCTCGTCGACGCGACGGTGATGACGCGCGAGCAGGTCGTGATGGGCGCCGGCGTTCGCGTCGCGAAGCTGCTGTTGCGTCCGCATCTGCTCACGTCGTTGCCGAACGTCGAGGTCGCGGCGATCGCTCCAGACCTCGCGTGATGGTCGCCGCTGCATGACAGTCGTCTCGTGAGCGCCGCCGCGCGGTCGGCATCGCTCGCGCAGCGAGGTCGGCGCGCTGCCGGCTTGCCTGTTTCGTCCCGCGAGTTTCCGGTCGGCAACTCATTCAATTGGCGTATCGCCGCCGCTCATCGTCGCGCGGTACGGACGTTTCGCATCGGCAATTTCTGATCCAGACGTTTCGGATCTACACCAGGGCCGTTTTCGTCCGGCGACTGTCCTGATTCGTCCTTCATTCGCACTACGATTCGCGCACGCGTGTCTCCATAATCGACGCAGCGGCGGGCCATAAAGGCTCCGCCGGTGAACGACGGAGAATACGCAACATGAATATCGCAGCAGGCGATCGGGCGGAACGCGTCGGCCCGGCTTTCACTGTCGATGGGATGCTCGTCGCAAGGCGTCGCACGCGCGATGCGATACGCGCAATCGCAGCGAGCGTGCGACCGGGGATGGTCGAGGAAGAAGCGGTCGAGCGGGCGAAGCAGTTTCTCGTCGATGCGGGCATGCACCCAAGCTGGCACCCGACGCGCGTACGCTTTGGTCCCAATACCACCAGACCGATGAAGCTCGCGTCGGCGCCGGGTGTCGTACTGCGCGACGACGATATTTTCTTTCTGGATATCGCGCCCCGGGTCGGCGCGTGCGAGGGCGACGCCGGCCAGTCATTCGTCGTCGGACATCAGCCGGAATATCAGCGCTGTGTGGACGACGCCGAGCGACTCTTTCACGAAGTGCGCGCGGTCTGGCTGCGCGAGCGGCTGACGGGGCGCAGCCTGTATGCGTTCGCGGCCCGTATCGCGAAGTCGATGGGCTGGCTGCTGAATGCCGATCTGCCGGGCCATCGCATAGCGGATTTTCCGCATGCGGCGATCCACACCGGCTCGCTTGCGGATTTCGATGCGCAGCCTTCCGAACTGCGGTGGATTCTCGAAGTTCATCTGCTCGATCCGCAGCGGCGCTTCGGCGCGTTCTACGAGGACATGCTGCTCAGCGACGAGCACGACGACTGAACGCGTCGCGCGCTCACTGATCCGCGGACGGCGGTTGAAGAAAGTGCGCGCGGTATTCCTGCGGCGACAAACCGAGACGTCGCCGGAACACCGCGCGCATCCGGTGCGCGTCGCCGAATCCGCATTCGTATGCGATCGTCTTGACCGGCTGCGCGGTCGTTTCCAGCAGTGCACGAGCCGCGTCGAGCCGCGCGCGCTCGACGAGTTCGGTCGGATTGGTTCGTGCGTCGCGTGCGAAGACGCGTGTCAGGTTGCGCACGCTCATGTTCGCGACGCGGGCCAGCGCGGCAAGCGAGAGGTCTCCCCGCAGATTGGCGAGCACGTGCTGCCGGACCTGCGCGACCGGCGATTCCGGTTCTACGTAGGGCGTTAGAAAGTGACTGAACTGCGACTGGCCGCCCGCACGGTGAGTGAACAGCAGCAGCCGCCTTGCGACGTTCAGCGCCAGTTCAGGTCCATGTGCGGCGGCGAGCAGATAGAGACTCATATCGATCCCGGCCGTCACGCCGGCGGACGTGACGAGCTTGCCGTCCCGCACATAAAGACGATCGGCGCATACGATCGCGGACGGGCAGTCGCGCGACAGTGCGTCGGCGTCGTTCCAGTGTGTGGTCACCCGTCTGCCATCGAGGAGGCCCGCGTGCGCGAGCACGAATGCGCCATTGCAAATGGAACCGAAGCACGCGCTGGCCCCGGCCGCCTCACGCAGCCACGCATATAGCGATTCGTCGAACTTTCGGCAGGGCAGTGATGGGCCGCCGGCGACCAGCAACAGATCGTATTGCCGGTGCGCCGACGGGTATGCGAGGTCCGCGCGGATCTCAAGGCCGTTCGAGCAGCGGATCGGCCCGGCTTCGGTGCCGATAATTTCCAGTTGGAAACGTTGGTCCGGCGCGAGAAATTTGTTCGCCTCGGCGAACACGTCGAGCGGTCCGGTCACGTCGAGCGCCTGGACGTCGGGAAACACGAGGATGGCTACGGTCGTCATCGGGCAGTTTCGGGGCAAGGTGCGCGGCGCGCGTCGTTCAGGACGGACGACAGGATACCCGGCGGCGCATCAGCAGCGACTGGTGTTCTCGTCGGACACGGGCTGCGCGGCAGGCGGCGTGTCGGCTGCGGTGTCGGATTTCGTATCCGAAACGGCGTCCGGCGTATCGCTACCCAGGCCGGCGAAACGGCCGTGATGCGACGCGCGATCGAGTAGCGACGGGAGCGGTGCGGTGGCGAGCAGATAAGTGGTGTAGCCGCCGAGCATGAGCGCGGCCAGCACGTAGAACAGCACAAGCATGACAATGGTCCGGGCGGGCGGTGAATTTGCAGCCGTGCGACGATCCGGCCGGAAACGTCGCGCGGTTCTGACCCGATGAAAGTTTACGGCCAACGACAGCTGCGGGTGTCCGTATCGACGGTTCAATCCGGCCACCTTGCGTCGATTTCGGGACGGCGTGCGCCGATGGCGACAGGAGATTGTGCAGGGCGCCTACCCGTCGTTTCGGGTCTAACGAAAGGACCTGGGTTGTGGCCGGCCAGCGAATGTCGCCATGAAGGCGCCCTGATAGCGCGATCGACTGCCTGAAGCGGTGCGGTCAGCGTGCGGCGTCCGGCATCGTCGGTTTTCTGTTGTCGCGGGATCGTTTCATGCCGGGCATCGGGTGCGCATAGCGCATCCTTGAGTCGGTGCGCCGGTGCCGCGGCTCGAACGTACGTCGTCGATGACTGCCTTCCGCCAACGCTTGCGCGCGTCCCGGCTTCGGCCGAACATTGTTCACACGTTGGCTTTGTGCGCGGCACCGCGCGAGGAGAGACGCACCGATGAACATCCGACTGAAACTGTTGCCGCTCGCCGCAGCGCTCCTGCTGTTTGCTGCCGTGAACCGGGTGAATGCCGCCGGGACGGAACGGATCCCGCAAACCGGCTCGCACGCCGACGCGTTGCGCGGGAGCCTCAAAGCGATCAGGCTGCCGCCCGGTTTCCGGATCGACCTCTATGCAGTGGTGCCCGATGCTCGCCAGATCGCGGTCGATCCGTCGACCGGCGACGTATTCGTCGGCACCACACGGTCGCACGTATGGCGGGTGACCGACCGCGCGAAACGCCACGTGGCCGACGACGTGACCGCATTCGCGACTTCCATGTCGCTGAAAATGCCGAACGGCGTCTGCTTCGCGCCCGACGGTACGCTCTATGTGGTCGAGCAAAACCGCGTGATCGCGTTTTCGGCTGCGCAGCTTGCGAGCGGAAACGCCGACGCCCAGCCGACCATCGTGGTGCCGCAAGGCGGCCTGATCCCGGCCAGGTTCGAAAGCTCGGGCCACAGCGCACGGGTCTGCCGGATCGGACCTGACGGACGGCTTTACATCACGCTCGGCCAGCCGTGGAACGTGCCGCCGACGAATCAGTGGCCGGTACTCGACCGCCACGGACTCGGCGGCATCGTCAGCATGGATCGCAACGGCAAGAACCGTGAGATCGTCGCGCGCGGTGTGCGCAATTCGGTAGGTCTCGACTTCAGCCCGAAGGACCATACGCTGTGGTTCACCGACAACCAGGTGGACATGATGGGCGACGACATTCCGCCCGGCGAACTGAATCATGTCACGCACCCCGGGCAGCATTTCGGTTTTCCGTGGTACGGCGGCGGCAAGGTCCGCACGAACGAATACAAGGACAGCACGCCGCCGGCCGGCGTGGTGTTTCCGATCGTGGAATATGCGGCGCACGCGGCCGATCTCGGCATGTCGTTCTATCGCGGCGAAATGTTCCCGGCGCGGTATCGCGGCGGCATTTTCGCCGCGGAGCATGGTTCATGGAACCGCTCGACGCCGATTGGCGCGCGGATCGTATTCACGCCTTTCGACGCCGATGGCGCCGTCGGCAAGACCGCAGTATTCGCGCAAGGATGGATCGCGCTGGACGGCAGCTACACCGGACGCCCGGTCGACGTGGAGCCGTTGCCGGACGGCTCGCTGCTCGTCTCGGACGATCATGCGGGCGCGCTGTACCGGATTTCGTATGAAGCTGCGAAGTAGGGCCGCGCGTGCGATTGAATGCACGGCAATGGAACGCGCGAGACGCTATGCTACGGCTTTCGCTCGACCAGGGAATAGATGATGAACAGGAACGCAGGTTCGATGGTGACTTTCAAGCGCCCCGACGGCCAGGCACTGCAAGGCTATCTGGCGACGCCGGAGCATGCGGACGGCGCGCCGGCGATCGTGGTGATCCAGGAGTGGTGGGGCTTGAATGACCAGATTCGCGGTGTCGCCGACCGGCTTGCGCGCGCCGGTTATCTCGCGCTGGTACCCGATCTGTATCGCGGCAAGGCGACCGTCGAGGAGGAAGAGGCGCATCACCTGATGAACGGTCTCGATTTCGGCGATGCCGCGAGTCAGGACGTTCGCGGCGCGGTGCAGTTTCTGAAGCAGCGGGCGGCGCGCGTCGGGGTGAGCGGCTACTGCATGGGCGGCGCGCTAACGCTGCTCGCGCTCGCGAACGTGCCGGAAGTGTCGGCCGGCGTCGTGTGGTACGGCGTGCCGCCGCTCGAATACATCGACGCGACGAAGATCCGCGTGCCGGTGCTCGGCCACTGGGCGACGCAGGATCAGGCGTTTCCGATCGCGAACATCGATGCGCTCGAAGCGAAACTCCGCGAAGCGAACGTCGACTTCACGTTCCACCGCTATCTCGCGTACCACGCGTTTGCAAACGAAACGGCGGTCGGGCCGAACCGCATCGCGATCACGCAGTACGACCCGGTGTGGGCCGAACAGGCGTGGGACCGCACGCTGACGTTCTGGGCGCGTACGCTCTGGGCGTAATGCACGCGGGCGGTTCGCGGATAGTTCGCGGATAGTTCGCGGCGGCGGTGGTGGCGCGTTGTGCCGCCGCGTCCGCCACCGCGGCGCATCGGCCACGTGTGGCATCAGGGTTATTCGACGCCGCCGCTGATTCGCCCCGAAACCGGCGGCTGTAGTCTCTCTCTTCGAAGTCCCGACCGATCTTGTGATGTGCAAGGTCGGTGCCGGACGCTGGACTGCGGATCCCGCGATGCAGGACGGTCTGCGCATGCCTGGCGCCCGCTAAGACGCGACGATGTTTTGTTCGATACGGTTCACTCGGCGCGGGCGGAGCGGGTCTAGCGCCGGCGAGCATGTATCTGCTGACACCGGGGCTTCCGCCGCGCCATCGCGAACGCGCGATAGCGACACGTGATGGGCGCGTGGTGGCCGGCCTTTGCTCGTGCGTCGCGCTGTTCCGGGCGCTGCCGACGCGCCTGTGCGTCGGAGCGTCGATAGCCGCCGCCCCCGTTCGTCAATTCGATGGATAACGTTGCGGCTTTTTGTTGCCGCATCCGGTCGGGCTTCCGACCGTGTGGTCCCGTCGCACTGTCGTCGACAGGACGTGATCACTGCATTTCCCGTGTCCGGCGCGGCGAGGACGATGCGTTTGCCGGCATCGCCCGACCGCCAGTTTCCGATCCCCAACACTTCGTTCACCGGCTGTTTCGTACCGCCGTCCGTGCATTAGGATGGAGGACGGCGCGCGCGTGGGTCGGCGCGTCGTCATAGAACGGAACAGGGAGACGATCAGATGAACGAACTTCGGGGCTTGCAGTGTTTCGTAACGCTTGCCGAAGAACTGAATTTCAGCCGCGCCGCCGAACGCCTGCATGTCGCACAGCCGGCGCTGAGCCAGCAGATCCGCGCGCTGGAGGAGCGCGTCGGTACGCAGTTGATCGACCGGACGAGGCGCCCGCTGCGGTTGACGGAAGCCGGCCAATACCTCGCGACCGAGGCGCGGCAGATACTCGGCTCGTTCGCCGAGGCGACGCTCGGCGCGCTCGAAATCGGCGCCGGGCGGCGTGGTTGGCTGAGCATCGGCTTCACGCGCTCGGTGATGTACAGCATTCTGCCGCTCGCGTTGAAGGCGTTTCATCACGCGTATCCTCAGGTCGAACTGAAGCTGTTCGAAATGTTGACCGACGAGCAGAACGACGCGTTGCGCGACATGCGCATTCATATCGGCATCGGACGGCAGCCGTTGCCGATGCCGGGTTACACGACCCTGCCGCTGCTGCGGGAACGGTTCATCGTGATGATGGCCGCCGATCATCCGCTCGCGAAGCGCAAGAAGGTGCGCCTCGCCGACCTCGCCGACACACCGCTGATCCTCTATCCCGCGCATCACAACGCGCAGTTCAAGTACACCGTGCAGGCGCTCTATCGCGATGCGGGCGTGACGCCCATCGTCGCGCATCAGACGTACGAAATCCAGACCGCGATCGCGCTGGTCGCGGCGGGCCTCGGCGTAACGGTGGTCGGCGAATCGGTTGCGCGGCATGGCCGTACCGACGTCGTCTCGCGCGAGCTTGCCGGGCCCGGCGCTGCACGGCGTACGGTGGTCGCCGCGCGATTTCGCAGCGACGATGCATCGCCGCATCTGCGTGCGTTTCTCGAATGCCTGCCACCGCCGCTCGACGAGAAAGTATAAGCAATTTCTTATACAAGAATAAGTTTCTCGTCTTGGACGCGTCGTGCAGCGGTTCTTATTATCGGAAACAGACAGCGGCATGGATATCGGCTGTCTGCCGGCCCAACGACGGCGCCCGGCCAATAAGAAAGCGGTGACGGTGCGGCCGCCGCCGCGACCTGGAGACGGAGACAGCATGAGACCCTTCGACGAAGCGGCGACCATGCGAAAAGTTTACAAGCGGCTCGTCCCGCTACTTTTCGCAATGATGTTCTTCAACTACCTCGACCGCATCAATATCGGCTTCGCGGCGCTCGACATGAACGCCGATGTGGGCTTCGGTCCGGCCGTGTACGGATTCGGCGCAAGCATCTTTTTTGTCGGCTACATGCTGCTGGAAGTGCCGAGCAACCTGTTGCTGCACCGCGTCGGCGCGCGGCGCTGGATCGCGCGCATTCTGTTGACGTGGGGCGCGGTCGCGGCCGCCACGGCGTTCGTATTCAACGCGACGAGTTTCTATGTACTGCGTTTCATGCTCGGCGTAATGGAGGCAGGGTTTTTGCCTGGCATCGCGGTGTATCTGACTTACTGGTTTCCGGAGCGCTATCGCGCGCGGGCAGTTGGCGGCTACATTATCGCGGGATCGTTTTCCGCCGTTCTCGGTGGCCCGTTGTCGACCACGGTGATGACTTACGCGCAAGGTTTTTTCGGATTGCGCGGCTGGCAATGGATGTTCATCGCCGAAGGCGTGCCCGCGATGCTGCTAGGCCTGTTGACGCTGCGCATCATGACGGAGCGACCTGCCGACGCGAGCTGGCTGTCGAGCGACGAAAAGCAGTGGCTCGAATCCACGCTGGCGCAGGAACGCGACGCGCTCGGCGGCCACCGGCATTTTCCGTTGCTGCGCGTGGCCCGCGATATCCGCGTCTGGAGCCTGTCATGCCTGTTCGGCTGTGCGCTGGTCGGCATTTACGGGCTGTTCCTGTGGTTGCCGCAGATCGTCAAGAGCCTCGGTCACCTGACCAACATTGAAGTCGGTTTTCTGTCCGCCGCGCCGCCGCTGCTCGGCGTACTCGGCACCGTGCTCGTGAGCCGCAGTTCCGATCGCACCGGCGACCGCAAGTTTCACCTCGCGTTCGTGTATGGAATGAGCGCGCTCGCGATCGCCGGCAGTGCGTATGCACCGAATCCGGTGCTCGCGTATGCGCTGCTCTGCCTGACGGGCCTGTTCATCTACGCAGGCAACCCGCTGTTCTGGAGTCTTGCTGCGTCGTTCCGAACCGGTGCGGCCGGAGCGGCGACGATCGCGCTCATCAATACGATCGCGCAGTTCGGCGGCGTGGTCGGGCCGTGGAGCATCGGACTCGTCCGCCACGCGACCGGCAACTTCAAGCTCGCACTGCTGACGATCGCAGCGTTTCTCGTCGTCGCGACTCTCATCGCGCTCGTGATGCGCGTGAAACCCGCAGACGATACTTCGACGTCAGCGCTCGTCGGTGCGGACGAGCCGACGCACGGTTGATTGCATCGTCCGCACATTGACGGAATTTCCCCATGATTATCGATTGCCACGGTCACTACACGACGTCGCCCGCCCAACACGAAGCATGGCGCAACCAGCAGATTGCCGCGCTGAAGGACGGCACACCCGTTCCGCCGCGTCCGTCGATCAGCGACGACGAGATTCGCGAGAGCATCGAGAACGGCCAGCGTCGCGTGCAGCGCGAGCGAGGCACCGACGTGACGATTTTCTCGCCGCGCGCGGCTGGCATGGGGCACCACCTCGCAGGCGCGGAAGCGAACGCGGCCTGGTCGAGCGAATGCAACGACCTCGTGCATCGCGTGTGCGCGTTGTTTCCGCGTCACTTCGTCGGCGTTTGCCAGTTGCCGCAGGCACCGGGCGTGCCGCCCGAGTACTGCATTCCGGAGTTGCGGCGCTGCGTGGAAGAACTGGGATTCGTCGGCTGCAACCTGAACCCGGATCCGTCCGGCGGATACTGGTCGGGGCCGCCGGTCACCGATCGGTCGTGGTACCCGCTCTATGAAGCGATGGTGGAACTCGACGTGCCCGCGATGATCCATGTGTCGTCGTCTTGCAATCCTAACTTCCACGGAACGGGCGCGCATTACATCAACGGCGACACGTCGGCGTTCATGCAGTTGCTGAGCGGCAACCTGTTCGCCGACTTTCCGACGCTGCGCTTCATCATTCCGCACGGCGGCGGCGCGGTGCCTTACCACTGGGGGCGCTATCGCGGCCTTGCACAGGACATGAAGCAGCCACTGCTGAAGGATCACCTGTTGCACAACGTGTTCTTCGATACATGTGTGTATCACCAGCCGGGTTCGGAACTGCTCGCGAAGGTGATCCCGGTCGAGAACATCCTGTTCGCGTCCGAGGCGATCGGGGCGGTGCAGGGCATCGATCCGGAAACGGGCCATTACTATGACGACACGCGCCGCTATATCGACGGCATCGAATGGCTGAGCGACGCGGAGCGCAAGCGCATTTATGAGGATAATGCGCGCGCTGTCTATGGCCGGCTGTCCGCCCAACTCGAACGACAATTCACCTCCGAAGGGGAAACGATATGAGTGCTGCTAACGATCGGATCGGCTGGCGGGAAAACGCGTCGGCGGCGCAGGCCGACCCCGCGACGCTGGCCGCGTTGCGCGAACTCGCGGTATCGCTGTTGAGCGACAACATGGGCCGCGCGAGCGGCATCGTCGGGTTGCAGCCGTATCATCGTCCGAAGCCGCTTGCGGGTACGGCCGTCACGGTACGCACGCGAGGCGGCGACAATCTGGCGATTCACCGCGCGTTCGACTATTGCCGACCCGGCGACGTGCTGGTGATCGACGGCGGCGGCGAGTTGAGCCAGGCGCTGATGGGCGAGATCATGGCGAGCTATGCGGAAAGCCTCGGCGTGCAGGGCCTCGTGATCGACGGCGCGATACGCGACGTCGGCGCGCTGCGCCAGCGCGATTTTCCGGTCTATGCGCGCGGCGTCACGCATCGCGGGCCGTACAAGAATGGTCCCGGCGAAATCAACGTGCCGGTGTCGATCGGCGGAATGGTCGTCAATCCGGGCGACATCGTCGTCGGCGACGAGGACGGCGTGCTCGCGATCGCGCCGGCGGACGTCGAGGCGGTGATCGCCGGCGCGCGCAAGCAGGGCGAAAAGGAGGCTGCGTCGCTGCGCGCGATCGCGGAGGGCTGCTTCGATCGCGCGTGGGTGCTCCCGCGCGTCGAGCAGATGAGGAACGGCTGACACGCTGGACATTGCGTTAAGATGCGTGCCGGAGCCTCGCGGCTCCGGCCTCCACCGCAGACTACCCATCGCTCAATGAATCGATATCTGGATGCCGCTGCGCTCGCCGACCTCGCGCGACGCGCGGAGCAAACCAACCCTCCGCCCTGCAACTGTACGAAAACCCCGCTCGCCGGCTGGCAATCGCAACCGCTGTCGTTGGACGAGCGCGAACTCGAACAGGTCGGTACGCTGATGCGCGAAGACGAAGCCGAGCCAAGTTTCGCCGAGTATTTGCCTGAAGGCATGCGTTACTGGTCTGACGACGCACCGATCGCACCGAGGTACTTTCCCTACAACCGCTGCGGCGTATGGAAGTGTACGCATTGCGGGCGGCTTTATCTGCGTTACACCGAGGGCGGCGGGTATTTCGTCGATCAGCGGATTCGTGCGTTGAAGGCGAGCCTGATCGAGGACGTGCCGCTCTGACGGCATCGGCCGTTCATGGCGGCCGGTTCACATGTCAGGCGATGTAGTCGATGAATGCGCGCAGGCGGATAAAGCGCATCGATCGCGGTTTCGTCATTGGTCCGGAATCGGTGACGAGCGGTGAGGAAGGTTGCTGTGGAACCGCGTGCCGGCACGCGTCGGAAAGTTTCCTTTAGTGGAAATGGTGGTGCGCTCGTGGTCGATCATAAGCGGCCCGTGTTTCGGATGATCGGTCGGCGGCTCGCACTCGTGGCTGTTGTGCGCGGCGAGATCGGCAGGCGCCGGTGGCGCGTCGTGCTTGCGAGATGGATAGCGCCGCTCGAATGCGATCGCGGTGGCGACGGCCGTCAAAATGCGTATTCGGCCAGTCGGTCATCCTCGATGACGAGCGGCGGGAATGCGTATCGGATGTTCACTGCTCGGCTGCGGCCTGGTCGGGGTCTGCACCGACTTGCTCGGGCGTCTGCTCACGTTTGAGTGCCGGCGTTTCGCGGCAGATTTCGGCGACGAGCGGCAGATGGTCGGACGCGAGCCGCGCGAGCGTGCTGTGATGCGCGTGGACGCCGACGAGGCGCTCGCCCGGGTGGATCCAGATGCGGTCCAGCGAAAACACCGGCCAACGCGAAGGAAATGTGCGTGGTGCCGGCGCCGCACGAAAATGCGAGACCAGCATCCGCAGCGCGCGGCCCCACATGAACCACTCGTTGATATCGCCGGCAAGAATGACCGGCAGATCGGGGCGGTCGAATGCGCGCAGCAGGCGGGCGATCTGCGCGCGGCGCTCGCGGGCGCGCAGACCGAGATGCGTGGCGACGATCCGCAACGTTTCGCCGGCGTGATCGATATCGACGTCGAGCGCGCCGCGCGGTTCGCGGCTGTGGAACGACAGGTCGAGCGCGCGCGACGCGCGCACCGGCCAGCGTGTGAGGACTGCGTTGCCGTAGCGTCGCGCGTCCGTGTCGAGTGTCGGGCCTTCCACCGCGTGCCAGCCGGTTGCTTCGCGCAGTGTCGCGAGCACGTCGGGCACGTCTCGGCCGCCGAGCGGGACCTCCTGCAATGCGACGACATCGGCGTTCAGTTCGGCGACGACCTCGGCGATTCGTTTCGCGCAACGCACGCGGTCGGTGCCGATCGCGCCGTGGATGTTCCAGGTCGCGATGCGCAGCACGCGTTGCGCTTCGCGGCGGGCGGCGGACACGCTGTTCATCGGCGTCGCTTGAACAGGCGCTGCAACGCGAACGATCCACCGACGAGCGCAATGCCGATCGCCGCGAGCAGCAGCATCGGGCCGATGCTCGGATGACGCACGACGGTTACCAGTTGGTTCGCGAATGTCGCGGCGAGCACGATACCGGGGCCCATGCCGACCGCAGTGCCGATCAGGTAATCGCGCAAGCCGATGTGCGATGCGCCGGCCGCCAGGTTGACCAGCACGAACGGCGCGAGCGGCACGACGCGCAGCACGACGACGGCGACGATTCCCTGTCGGCCCATCCGCTCGGACAGCCGGTTCAGACGCGTGCCCGCGCGCCTTCGTACGGCGTCGCGTCCTGCCCATACGCCGATGTAGTAGGTGACGATCGCGGCGATCAACGTACCGGCTAGTGCATATGCACTGCCGGCGACGGGGCCGAACAGCAATCCGGCGAGCGCGATCAACACCGTAATCGGCACCGACGCGACCGCGGCGAGTGCGTACGCACCGACGATCAGCGGCGGCCCGAAGTCCGACGCGGCAAGCGAACGCGCGAAATGACCGATTACGTCGAGGCTCAATAGTTGCGAGAGTGCAGTGTGCTTCCACGTGAGGGTCATCGCGAGCGCGCCGAGGGCGAGCGCGCCAAGCAGCAGCACGCGAGCCGCAAGCGAGCGCCCGTTGCTGCCGGGCACGAACTGCTGCACGACTTCGTCCGGGGCGGCGGGCGTTTCAGGATCGATCAGCGCGGCCTCGGGAACGACGCGTTCGAGTTCGGGCGACACGGACGGTTCCAGCGGCAACAGCGTGCGGCCGTCGTGGCGCAAGTCCGCGATGACGCGATTTATATCGGCGCCGCGCGCGAACGCGTCGTCAACGGCGTCTCGCGGCACGTCCAGATGCTCGGCGAGCAGCCGGTTGCGAACGCCGGCAATCATCGCGCGGATGCGCGGTTCGCCGCGCGCTTCGAGAACAATGTCGCATTCCGAATCAAGTACCATCGAGCGGTTATTCAGGTTCGCGCTGCCGATCACGAGCCACTCGTCGTCCACCGTCATCAGTTTGCTGTGCACGTTGATGAACGCGTCGCCGAGGCCGTCGATCCATGGTGCGTACATTTTCAGACGCTGTTGCGCGTCGACCTCCTTGAGGCGGCGATAGAGGCGCGCGCGCAGCGTGCCCATCGTCGTTGCCTGAAGCCAACCGGTCTGCTCGCGTGGCACGACGACCGCGATCGCCGGCCCGCCCGCGTCGGCGAGCCGCGTCGCGAGCGCATCGCCGACCGTGCTGGCGGTGAAATACTGGTTTTCGATGTAGACGTTCCCGCGCGCGGCCTCGATCGCGGCCAGATAGAGCGCGCGGATCTGCTGGATCGCCGGCCTGCCGTCGAACGGCGGCTCGGTGACCGAAATGCCGAGGTCGACGTTTTCGATGTCCGCGGCTTCGTCCGGCGGCCACGGGTCGTGCTGCGCAGAAATCGGCTGCGCGCTCGCGTCGTCGGTGTCCATCTGCGCATGCCGGGCACTCGCGCGACGCCAGCGTTGGCGCACGAGTGCGCCGATCGCCTGTGCGGCTTCGCTGTCGAACATTGCCTGCACGTCGTGAGTCGGCGCATAGAACTGCTTCCTGCCGTTGCGGCGCAGCGGTTCGCGCGGCGCATGGGCGGGTGTGTCCCAGCGCGAGCGCGTCAAATCGATGCCACCGACGAACGCGACGCAGTCGTCGATCACGACGATTTTCTGATGATGCGACGCGCCGGGCGGATGCCGGCCGTCGAGCCGGAAGCTGACGCGGCGCGGTGTCCGCCAGCCGAGCTTGTACGACGGCAGCCATTCGCGCTCCATCGCGTAGAGCATCGCGAAGTCCCACGCGAGGATGCGCACGTGCAGTTGCGGATTCGCGGCGGCCACCGCGCACAGGAATTCGCCGAGCGGTGCCGGCAAGCCGTCCGGCGGATCGCCGGGCACGAGTTGCATGCGACTGTCGATGTCCCAGCCGACGATGAATACGCTGCGGCGCGCCCGCACGATCGCTTTGCGCAGCGCGGCGAAATAGGCGGCGCCGTCGACGAGAATGCGCAGCCGGTCGGCGTGCCGCACGCACGAGCAGGTATCGCCGACACGCAGCAGCGACGTGGGGGCATGTTCCCCGTCGGGTCCGCCGCCGCCGCGCGGCGCGGCGAAGTTGCGCATCATGCGGGCCGACCGGCCCTGTGCTGCCGCACGCCGGCCCCGGGTTCGCATCGTGGCGGGGTGGTCATTACAACTTTCTCCTGATCGGTTGACTGCGAGCTTGCGTAGCAAGGCGCGCGCCTGGTAGCCTCAGCGGTGCCGACAGGGTGCATCGCAATGCGAGCCGGGCGGAGGTTTCCGATCGGAAAAGGTGGCGTCGGCCGCGGGTTCCGCTAGGTATCTGTTTGTTGTAGTCGAGTACTTGCGTCGCGCGACCGGGCGTTGTTGCTGTGCGAGGCGCCGTCTGTGTTTCCGATACCAAGCCCGTTACAATGATGGTTCCGATCGGCAACTTTTTCGATGAGAGGCTCAAATCGCCGCCGCGTCGTTCCATCGCGGCCGCGCGTCGTCCGTCGTCATTGCAGGCGCAACGGACCGGGCCTGGTTTTGCAGCATCGTTGCCGTCAGGTGGTCGCAATGCCGGTTTGCGCCGTTTCCTCGCGAACACGGACGGAACCGTCCAACGGCCGGAGCCTGCGCCGCCGCCGAGGCCGGCGGACCGGCTCGCGGCCGTCGCGGCCGAGCGCGATTTCATGTGCGCGGCGCGCAACGAAACGCCGTAGTCGGTGGACGTTCGCACACCTGCTACGCTTCACCGCCGAACTGCGCGCAGGCATCGGGCTGCGCTGGCGCGATCCGATCGGCCAAGTCGGCCGGACCGAATGATCGAACGCGCCACTTCTGCACGACGAAGCGAGCGTAAGCAGCGTGCCGTGAGATCCGCTGACAGTCGACCTGCCGAACGACGTGCCGATACGAACGGTGGCCACCAAAATTTTCGAAAAGGAAACCGGCAAGCGCTCCGCGCGGTTCCGATCGGAAAACAGCGCATCGGGTTCACCGCGTCGCCACACGTCGATAGCCGTCGGTCGCTTCAAGCATCTGCCGCGTATAGTCGTGCTTGACGTTCCGGGCGCGAATCGCCGCGATGTCCGCACGCTCGACGATTTCGCCATTGCGCATGACCGCGACACGCGAGCACAGAAACCCGACCACCGCGAGATTGTGGCTAACGAGCAGCATCGTCAAATCGCGTTCCCGATGCAGTCTCCGCAGCAAGTTGAGAATTTCGGCCTGCACCGATACGTCGAGCGCCGACGTCGGCTCGTCGAGCAGCAGCACGCGCGGCTCGACGATCAGCGCCCGCGCGATCGCGACGCGCTGGCGCTGGCCGCCGGAAAGCTGGTGCGGGTAGCGGAACCGAAACGCAGGGCCGAGCCCCACTTCGCGCAGCGCGGCGGCGATGCGCTCGTCCTGGCAGTCGTAACCGGCGATCGCGAGCGGTTCGCGCAGTGTGCGGTCCACCGTGAAACGTGGGTGCAGCGAGCCATACGGATCCTGAAACACCATTTGCACGTCGCGGCGAAACGCGCGGGGCAGCGCGCCGCCGAGTGTATGGCCGCCGATCGTCGCCTTTCCCGAAGTCACCGGCGCAAGTCCGCAAAGCGCGCGCAGCACCGTCGTTTTTCCAGAGCCCGATTCGCCGACCAGCCCGAAGGTGCCGCCGGCGTCGACGCTAAAGCTCACGTCGCGGACCGCGTCCACCGCGTTGTGACGTGCGCCGAAGCGCACGCCGAGCGATTGCACGTCGATCATGGCGCGCCTCCTTGCGGCGCATCGAGCCAGGCGGGGTCGCGCGCCAGCACCGGAAGCCAGTCCGGTGGGTCGGCGAGCGGCGGGTTCGCTGCGAGCAGCGCACGCGTGTACGGATGCTCCGCGTGAACGAGATCGCGCGCCGCGCAGGTTTCGACCGCACGTCCCGCGTACATCACGACCACGCGATCGCAGAACGACATCACGAGCGGCAGGTCGTGGCTGATGAACAGAAGCCCGGTGTTGTGCTTCGCAATCATCCGGTCGAGCACGGCGAGCACCTGCATCGACACCAGCACGTCGAGCGCGCTCGTCGGCTCGTCAGCGACGAGCAGGCGCGGTCCGTTCGACACCATCATCGCGATCATCACGCGCTGCCCCATTCCGCCGGACAGTTCGTGCGGATAGGCATCGGCGACGCGCGCCGGTTCGCGTATCTGCACGTCGGCAAGCGCCTCGACGATCCGCTCGCGAAGCTCGCGGCGGCCCGCGCGCAGGTTCTGTAGCCGGAACGCCTCGCGCATTTGCCGGCCGACGGTCATCACCGGATTCAGCGAATATTTGGGATCCTGAAGGACCATGCCCATCTGCCGGCCGCACAGGCTGCGTCGTTCGCGCGTGCTCATCGCGAAGAGGTCGCGGCCGTCGAAGCGCAATGCGTTTGCGCTCGTGTGCGCCGATGGCGGCAGCAGGCCGAGCAGCGCGCGCCCCGTCAGCGACTTGCCGGAGCCGGATTCGCCGACGATTCCGACGCGTTCGCCGGGCCAAAGCGTCAGCGATAATCCGCGCACCGCATGCGTGTCGCGTCCGTCGGCGCCGCGAAACGCGATGCGCAATCCATCGATTTCGCACAGTGGCGTCATGTCAGTCTCCATGGCGCGGATCGAACACGTCTCGCAATCCGTCGCCGAGCAGGTTGAACGCGAGGCTGACGAGCAGGATCGCGATGCCGGGCATCGTTGCGACCCACCACGCGTCGAGCAGCACATTGCGGCCCGACGCGACCATGAAGCCCCATTCGGGACTCGGCGGTTGCGCACCGAGTCCGAGAAAACCGAGGCCCGCGACGGTCAGCACGATGCCGGCCATGTCGAGCGTCGCGCGCACGATCACCGACGATGCGCACAGCGGCACGATATAGCGCAGCAGCAGGCGCGGGCGCGAGGCGCTTTGCAGCCGTGCCGCGTGGATGAAGTCCGCATTGACATAGCGTAGCGTCTCGGCGCGCGCGAGCCGCGCATACGCGGGCCATGCGGTAATCGAAATCGCGATCACCGCGTTGATCACACCGGGCCCGAGCGCGGCGGCGAAGGCGAGCGCCAGGACGATTTTCGGAAACGCGAGCGCAATGTCGGTGATTCGCATCAGCACGACGTCGATCCATCCGCCGAAGAAGCCAGCGACGGTGCCGATCAGTAGTCCAATTGGTACGACGACCACCACGACGAGGATCGCGATCGACAGCGTGAGTCGCGAGCCGTAAATCAGCCGCGAGAGAATGTCGCGTCCAAGCTGGTCGGTACCGAGCCAGTGCGATGGGCTGCCGGGCGGCAGCAGCCGTTCCGGCAACACCTGTTGTAACGGATCATGCGGGGCGAACTGCGGGCCGAGTGCGGCGGCGACAACGAGCAGCACGAGAATCGCGAGTCCGAACATCGACAGCGGATTCGACGCGAAGCGCGTCCAGCGGCGATACGCACGGCCGAGCACGGCCTGCATGCGCGATGCCGGCGAATCGGTCAGCAGCCAGTCGCGGCAGCGGCGCTTCGAGTTCGTTGCGGAGGCATTGTTCCCGCCGTCGACGCTTTCGTCGGCTGGCGGAGTGGAAGCGGCGGGGCGACGCAAGAGCAGATCTCCCGGTTTCAGCGAACACGCGGATCGAGCACACGGTATAGCGCGTCGGTCAGCAGGTTCAGCGCGATAAAGGTTGCGCCGATGACAAGCGTGCTGCCGAGTACCGCGTTCATGTCCGCGTTCAGCAGCGCGCCGGTCAGGTAGGAACCGATGCCGGGCCAGGCGAATACGATCTCGGTCAGCACCGAGCCCTCGAGCAGATAGCTGTACGACAGTGCGATCACCGTCAGCAGCGGCACCGCGATATTGCCGAACGCATGCACCCAGATCACCCGCCTCTCCGGAACACCCTTCGCGCGGGCGGTCGTGATGTATTCGAGGTTCAACTGGTCGAGCATGAACGAGCGGGTCATCCGGCTCAGGTAGGCGACCGAGTAATAACCGAGAATTGCGGCCGGCAGCGCAATATGCGACAGCGCGTTGAAGAATACGTCCCACTCGCGTTCGATCAGCGCATCGATCAGCAGGCTGCCCGTGTGCGTGTCGACCATCCCGTCGTATAGCGGGTCGATGCGGCCCGGGCCAGCGACCCAATGCAGCTTCGCATAGAACAGCAGGAGGCCCATCAGCCCGAGCCAGAACACCGGCACCGAACTGCCGACCAACCCGACGAAGCGCGCGACGTGATCGGCCCAGCGGTTGTGACGCGCCGCTGCGATTACGCCGAGCGGTACGCCGACGAGCACGCCGATCAGCGTGGACAACGTAGCGAGTTCGAGCGTCGCCGGGAACACGCGGCGGATATCGTCGAGCACCGGATTCGATGTGAGCAGCGACACGCCAAGATTGCCGTGCAGCACGTCGCGCGCGTACAGCATGAACTGCACTGCGAGCGGCCGGTCGAGGCCGAGTTGCGCGCGCGCGGCCGCATAGGCGCTTGCGCTCGCGCGATCGCCCACGACCGCGAGCACCGGATCGATCGGCACCTTGCGGCCGATCACGAACGTGACCACCAGCAGGCCGGCGAGTGTCAGCGCGAGCGTCAGCAGCCAGCGCAGCACGAGGAGCACGCGCCGCGCCGCATCGTGCTGGCGCGCGCCGGGGGCGGGCGGACGGTGGTCCGGCGCCGTCGTCGCGTCAGGCGTCATGCGCGGCTCCTTTTCTCGCGTAGTCCGTCATTGTTTCTTGAGTTGCCGATACGAAACCAGGTCGTTGATCGGCCCGACTTCGAGCCCACTGACGCCGGGCCGCGTCGCCACCTGCGACACGCGCTGGAACATGATCACGAACGGTGAATTCGCGAGCATTTCGCGCTGCATCGCCTCGTACATTTGCGCACGCTTCTGCGGAGACGGTTCCGCGAGCGCGGCGTCGGTTTCCTTCGTCAACTGCGGAATGTTCCAGCTATTGCGCCATGCGAGCATCTTGTATGCGGAACCGTCGGAGTTGTCCGGATTCCATGCGAAGCCCTGTGCGTTGCTGTGCGGATCGATGTAGTCGGCGGACCACTCTCCGATATAGATGTCGTGCTGGCGCGCACGGTACTTCGCTAGCGTCTGCTTGTTGTCGCCGGGCAGGAGTTCCAGCTTGATGCCGCCCTGCGCGAGATTGGACTGGATCGCCTGCGCGATGTCGCTGTACGGATAGCCGTTGCGCACGTCCATCGTCACCTTGAAACCATTCGGCACGCCGGCCTTCGCGAGCAGCGCTTTCGCCTTCGCGACGTCCTGGTGATACGGGTTTTCGTTCAGGGCGCCGAGGAAACCTTCGGGAATGAAGGTCTGATGCACCTTGTAGATGGTTTTGACGATGTTCGTCTGAATGCCGTTGTAGTCGATCAACCACTTGATCGCCTGCTGGACGTCCGGCTTCGCGAGGATCGGATTCTTCGTGTTCAGGCCAAGGTAGAGCAACGTCGCCTGCGGCACGCCGAACGCCTGCGCCTTGCCGCTCTTCGTCAACGCAGCGATGTCGTCGGGACTCAGGTTGCGGGCGATATCCGCATCGCCGTTTTCGAGCAACAGTCGCTGACCGGACGCTTCCGGCACATGGCGCAGTACGATGCGCTTCATCGCGAGCGGTGTCCGGTAGTCGTCGTTGCGCTGCAAGATCAGGCTTTCGTTCGCGGTCCACTTCACAAGCCTGTATGCGCCGGAGCCGGCTTCGTGCGTGCGCAACCAGCCGTTGCCGAAGTCGCCGTTCTGCTGGTGCGCGAGCGCGAGCTTGCGATCGACGACCGACGCGGGCCACGCTCCCAGCACGTTGAGCACGAAGGTCGGCGCATAACGGCGGTCGGTCGTCACACTGACCGTCGCGTCGTCGATCTTCTTCACGTTTTTCAGCACGTTGTCCTTCGTGAGTCCGATGCCCTGTAGCACCGCGGCCCGCCCTTGTCGAGCAGTACGGTGCGCTGGATCGACCACGCAACGTCGTCGGCGGTCAGTGGGTTTCCGGAATGAAACTTGAGGCCGGGGCGCAGCCGGAACGTGAAGGTGAGGCCGTCCGGGCTCACGGTCCACGACTGCGCGACGTCGCCGTTGAAGTGGGACGGGTTCTTCAGGTCGACGCGGATCAGCCGGTCATAGGTGTTCGCGATGTATTCCTCGGGCATCAGTTCGTACACCTCGCCCGGGTCGAGCGTCGAAAACTCGTCGAGCATCGTCGCGATGACGAGCATGTCCTTCGGCGTAGCGGCTGCGGCCGGTTGCGACAACGTCAGGGTCGCGGCGACTGTCATAATCGTCGCAAGCGTGGCGATGGTCGAGCCGATCCGGCTGCCGCGCAGTCCATTCTTGTTCTTTTGCATACGCGCTCCATCAACGTGAGTTTCGGATTTCATCGTGTGCCCGCACAGGTCACTACATCAGCGTGGGGGCGCCGGCCGTGCCGTCGTCGATCAGCGGCAGCGCACGCGAACCGGGCAATTCGTAATGCCACCATTCGGACGGGATGTGCGTGAATCCGGCCGCTTCCATAATGCCAAGCAACAGCAGGCGGTTGCGCTGCACCGTTGGCGGCAGGCTAGCGTGAAAGTGCGCGGACGCGACGGTCATGTCGTCGAAGCCGGTCCCCATGTCGAGCGCGACGCCATTCGCATCGAGCAGCGTCAGGTCGATCGCGGTGCCACGGCTGTGGTTCGAGCCGCGCTTCACGTCCGCGATATACGTCGGGTCCGGTAGAAAGTCCCACAACACTTGTTGCGCGGCCGGCGGACGATACGCGTCGAAGATGCGCAGCGTGAAGCCCGCGCCGCGCGCGATCGCAATCGCGCGGCGCAGCGCCGCTTCGGCGGGTTCGAGCAGCAGGCAGTGAGCGGTGCGGTAGATCGGCTTACCGGTCAGGTTGCGATCGGTTGCATACACGAGGTCGATATCGACGCCGTGCGTATCGGAAAAAATCGGAAGCAGTCGGTGCGTCGGTTCGGTCATCGGCTGGTCGGGTCGTTGCCGCAAGGGCGGAAGCGCCGGACGAGCCGGCCTCGCGCTGCGCTGCCGTCCACGGCGCCGTGCGGTGACGGCGGCGAAGCGGCAGCGTAGCTATGCCGGGTTATCTAACAGAACCGATGGCGATTGCGCCACCTTAAAAAATTAATGGATGTCGGGCGATTCATAGCGGGATGCCCGGCGCGCCGCGCGTGGCGTCCCGCCGCCGGGATCCCGTCAGGGACCGCGGCGGTCGCGATTGGCCTGCACCGTGCCGAAGTGGCGCGCGAGATACGCGCCGATCACAAATATTCCGATCAGAAACGAACCGAGATCGGCGGCCGACGCGCGTTCGAACGGCTGCCGCGCGAGCAGCACGAGCGCAATTGCCAGATTCGCGAAGCCCCACACGAAATTCACGAGCGGCAAGGAGAAACCGACGCCGCGCGGCTTCGCGAATGGCGTCGGGAACGGCTTGCCCTCCAGCCCGCAAACCAGATGAGGGGCGCCGTTGCACAGCAGCATCCCGCAGAAGAACAACGTAACGTAATGCATGGTCACCTCGGACTTTGGGCGTCGGGCATTTCGGTACGGTCGCACCGCGCAGCGGGTGCGTAGCGCATCAGCAGGCGCGCCAACGGGGGCGCGGCGAACAGTACGACGATGAAACGTATCATTTGCATCGCGACGACGAACGGCACGCCGACGTTCGTGGATGCCGCAATGATCGCAACGGAATCGGCGCCGCCGGGACTCATCGCGAGCCATGCTGTCAGTGGGTCGACGTGCAGTGTCCAGACGAGCAGCACGGTGAGCGCCGCGCAAATCCTGACCAGCGAAGCCGCGCGCATCGCCAGTCGCGGCAGCGCGCGAGCCGCGTGGCGCAACAGTCCACGCGTGAATTGCAGGCCGATGTGTCAGCCGACCAGCGCATAGGCGAGCACCAGCAGCCAGCGCGGCAGACCGTTCGTCAGCCAGCCCGCGCGACTCAGCGCAACGCCGGCAACGAGCGGCACGAGCAGCGCGCCGGCGGACACCGGCAGCCGGCGTCCGATAAATCCGCCGACTGCCGCGAGCGCGAGCGTGGCAACGCGGCTGATTTGTCACCGGCGCGGCCATAGGCAACACTTGTCACGCGCCACGATTTTTCCGGCTCGTCGGCGCGAGCAGTTCGCTCAGCCACGCTGCGGTGCGGCTGCCCTTTGCGACCGACACTTGCTGAGGCGTGCCCGCGGCGACGATCCGGCCGCCCGCGTCGCCGGCGCCGGGGCCCATGTCGATGATCCAGTCGCTTTGCGCGGCGACGCGCATGTCGTGCTCGACGAGTACGACCGTGTTGCCGGCATTCACGAGCGCCTGAAGCTGCGCCATCAGACGATCGACGTCGGCCGGATGCAGGCCGGTGGTTGGCTCGTCGAGCACGTAAAGCGTATTGCCGCGCTGGGCGCGCTGTAGTTCGGTCGCGAGCTTGATCCGTTGCGCTTCGCCGCCGGAAAGCTCGGTGGCGGGCTGGCCGAGCCGCAGATAACCGAGGCCGATGTCGCGCAGGACCGTGAGCGAACGCATGGCGTTCGGTTCGTCCGCGAACAGTTCGCAGGCGGTTTCGACGCTCAGATCGAGCACCTCCGCGATGTTGCGGTCGCGCCAGCGCACGTCGAGCGTCGGCGCGTTGTACCGGGTGCCGTGGCAGGTCGAGCACGGTGCATAAACGCTCGGCATGAACATCAGTTCGACGCGTACGAAGCCTTCGCCCTCGCAGGTCGGGCAGCGGCCGGCCGCGACGTTGAACGAGAAACGCCCGGCGCCGTAGCGGCGACGGCGCGCGAGCGGCGTGTCTGCGAACAGCTTGCGCACGTGGTCGAAAAGTCCGGTGTACGTCGCGAGATTCGAGCGCGGTGTGCGTCCGATGGGTTTCTGATCGACGCGCACGAGCCGGCGGAATACGTCAAGGCCCTCGCTGATCGAGCCGTTTGCCGGCGCATCGGTAACCGCGAACAGCGGATCGGCGTCGTCGTCTTCGGCGGGTGCAACATCGTTGCCGAGCCCGGCCGCGACGAGGTCGGCCAGCGCGCGGCTCACGAGCGTCGACTTGCCGGAGCCGGAAATGCCGGTGACGGTCGTCAAGCATCCGATCGGAAACGCGGCGTCGAGTCCGTGCAGATTGTTGCAGACGACACCCGAAAGGCGCAGCCAGCGTTCGGCGTCGCGCGGCTGGCGCGTTGCCGGAACGAGCGGCGCATTCGCGAACAGATAACGCGCGGTCTGCGATGCTTCAACGTTTGCCAGCCCGGCCGGCGGCCCGCTGTAGATGACGGTGCCGCCATGCTGGCCGGCGCCGGGACCGACGTCGATCAGCCAGTCCGCACGCCGCATCGTGCGCAGGTCGTGTTCGACGACGAACAGCGAGTTGCCCGCCGCCTTGAGCCGCTGCAATGCATCGAACAGTGCCTCGCCGTCGGCGGGATGCAGTCCGGCAGACGGTTCGTCCAGCACATAGACGACGCCGAACAGTTGCGACGACAACTGTGTCGCGAGCCGTAGCCGTTGCAGTTCGCCTGACGACAGCGTCGGCGTGCTGCGATCCAGCGACAGATAACCGAGCCCGAGCCCCGTCAGTGTCGCGAGCCGTTCGAGCAATCCGGCGGCGATCCGTTGCGCGGCGATGCGTTTCTCTTCGGAAAGATTTGGCGTGCGCCGCACGTCCGGCGCGTCGCGGTGGGAGAGCCCGCCTTGCGCGACCCGTCGTTCGAGCGCCGCACGCCGCGCGCCGGCGGACGGCAGACTTGCGGCGATTTCGGCGCTGCGTACGTCGGCGGGCCATGTGCCGTCCGCGACGGGCCGCAGCAGATCGGTCAGTTGTTCGAGCGATAGCTGCGAGAGTTCCGCGATGTCGAGGCCCGCGAACGTGACGGCCAGCGCCTCGCGCTTGAGCCGTTTGCCGAAGCAGGCCGGGCAGACGCTGCTGACCATGTAGCGTGCCACCCGCCGCTTCATCTGCTCGCTTTGCGTATTCGCGAACGTATGCAGTACATAACGGCGCGCGCTCATGAACGTGCCCCGGTACGCGGGTTCCGTGCGCCGCTTGAGCGCCGCACGCGTTTCGGCCGGCGTGAAGCCCGGATACACCGGTACGGTCGGTTGCTCTTCGGTAAACAGGATCCACTCGCGATCCTTCAGCGGCAGTTCGCGCCACGGTTTGTCGACGTCGTAGCCGAGCGTGACGAGAATGTCGCGCAGGTTCTGGCCGTGCCACGCGGTCGGCCATGCCGCGATCGCGCGCTCGCGGATCGTCAATGTGTCGTCGGGGACCATCGACTGCTCGGTCGCGTCGTAGATACGGCCAAGCCCGTGGCACGACGGACATGCGCCCTGCACGGTGTTCGGCGAGAAGTCCTCTGCATACAGCATCGGCATCTTCGGCGGATAGGTGCCGCTGCGCGAGTACAGCATGCGAATCAGGCTCGCGAGCGTCGTCACGCTGCCGAGTGATGAACGCGCACCGGGCGCGCCGCGTTGCTGTTGCAGCGCGACGGCGGGCGGCAGGCCGTCGATCGCATCGACGTCGGGCGCGCCGACCTGTTCGATCAGCCGCCGCGCATACGGCGCGACCGACTCGAAGTAGCGCCGCTGCGCTTCCGCGTACAGCGTGCCGAACGCCAGCGACGACTTGCCCGAACCGGACACGCCGGTGAACACGACGAGCGCATCGCGCGGAATCTCGACGTCGACGTTGTGCAGATTGTTTTCGCGCGCGCCGCGGACTTTTACCCGCTCGGGCGGCGCGGCGCTCGATGGGCGACGGGGCGCGCTCAATGGCGGCTTCCGGACGATGCGGTGCGGGCGGACGCGCGGCGTGCGCGCCGACTTGTCCGGTGCGGCTTTGCTGTAGCGCGCAGTTTCCGATCGTGCATGGCAGTGGCTCCATGTTTCCTGCAGGAAACGGTCAGTCCGGCGGGCGGCTCGATCGTTCGAAGTGTAGACAATTTCGCGGCGGCCGCCGGGTTGCCGGAATACCGGCCGGGTCAGCCATGATTCCGCCGGCGCGGTGGTCGCGCTATGCTCCGACCCTGGCGCGTCCGAACGATCCGCGCGCATCAGTCAATCCGCATCACGACTCCGCATCACGACCTCTGCTCAGGAGATATCGACGATGGACGATCGCGACCCGGCGTACGACGCAGCCGATGCAGCCCGCGGACGGCATCCCCACGCAAGCGACAGTCCCGATGCGCCCGACGATCCGTCGCGCCGCCGGGTACTGACCGGCCTCGCAGCGGTCGGCGTCGGTGTCGCGCTCGGCGGCTGCGAGACCGCCGGCGAGGCGGCGGCCGCCGGCCCGCGCAGCGTGTCGGACGCGCGGCTCGACGCGGCGCTGCACGACCAGGTGCGCCACATCGTCGTGATCTACGCGGAGAATCGCAGTTTCGTGAATCTGTATGGCGATTTTCCCGGCGTGCGGCAGCCGCTGGCGGCGGTCAGCGCCGGGCGCTATACGCAGTTGGATCGCGATGGCCGCACGCCGCTGCCGCAACTGCCGAAGATTTGGGGTGGGCTCGTGCCGCGGGCCCAGGAGCGAGACGGACGACGCTACATGATCGCGGAGCCAGCGATCACCGGCTTGCCGAACCGGCCGTTTCCGATCGTGGACGCGCACGGCCAGCCGTTGCCGAACGGAATCATCACGCGCGACCTGATCCACCGCTTTTACCAGAACCAGATGCAGATCAACGCGGGCCGCAACGACCAGTTCGTCGCGTGGGGCGATTCGGGCGCGCTCGTGATGGGCCATTACGAAAACTCGGCGGACACGCTGCGGCTATGGAAACTCGCGCAGCAATACACGCTGTGCGACAACTTCTTCATGGCGGCGTTCGGCGGTTCCTGGCTGAACCATATCTATCTGATCGCCGCGCAGCCGCCGTTCTATCCGCACGTCGGCAACAGTCCGGCGAAACACCTTGTGTCGGTCGTGGAAGGCGACGATCCGACCGGCTCGCGGCTCAAGCTCGCGGCGAACTGCCCGGCGTCGGCGCTGGACGGTCCCCCGAAGTTCGTGAACGACGGTCTGTTCACGCCGGACGGCTACGCGGTCAATACGATGGCGCCGCCGTATCAGCCGAGCAACGTGCGGCCGGCCGAGGACGGCAGCCCGGCGTTGGCGGACCCGACGAACCCACGCGTGCTGCCGCCGCAGAGGTTCGCGACGATCGGCGACCGCCTCTCTGCGAATGGAATCGACTGGGCGTGGTACAGCGGCGCGTGGCAGTACGCGCTCGACCATCGCGATACCGGCATGGTCCCCGACTTCCAGTACCACCATCAGCCGTTCAATTATTTCGCGAACTATGCGCCCGGTACGGCGGCGCGCGCGCGGCATCTGCGCGACGCCGGCGTCGGCGACGATCCGGCGACGAACCGTCTGCTCGCCGATATCGACGCGGGCCGGCTGCCGGCGGTCACGTTCTACAAGCCGCAGGGCAACCTGAACATGCACGCGGGCTACGCGGACGTCGAATCGGGCGACCGCCACGTGACGACGGTGATCGAGCATTTGCAGCGCGGCCCGCAGTGGGCGAATACCGTGATCGTGATGACGCATGACGAGAACGGCGGCTGGTGGGATCCGGTGCCGCCGCCGGTCGGCGATCGCTGGGGGCCGGGCTCGCGGATTCCGGCGCTGGTGATCGCGCCGTTTGCGAAGAAGGGTTATGTCGACCACACGATGTACGACACGAACTCGATACTGCGTTTCATCAACCGGGTGCATGGGCTTGCGCCGCTCGACGGCGTAGCAGTGCGCGACCGCGCGTTTGCGACGCGGGGGCAGACGCCACCGGGCGATCTGACCGGCGCGCTCGACCTCGGCTAGTCGGCACCTGGCATCGGTGAGCCGTTCCGCGTTCACTATGCTTCGTGGCTGAAGCGGACGCGCACGGCGCGAACCACGGACAGTTTCCTGACGGAAAAGCAGCATGAAAACCGCCCGCACGATCAATGCGTTAGGTGCGACATGAAGCGGTTTTCAACAGGTTTCTCAACAAAACCTGTGGATAAATCTGCGCCCAAGCAGGCGCCCCACGCCGTGCATGCATGTGCGCGGAAGCGGGTTTCCCACGACGCTAACGGGCGGAGCTCTGGCTACGGGAGAATCGCACGCGGTGCGATTTTTTCGTTTGGCAAGTGGACTATTCCGAATCCGTATCCGTGAGAGCCGCTCGCGCAACAGCGGTTTGACGTCACGCAACGATGTTGCATTCCTGCGCGTTTCCAACTGTCAACGCTTGTGAAGTCGTGCATTCGGACCGAAAGGCATCTGTTAGGATCGCCCGCGGCACGATTAACGTGACTCGATGGCCGACGCCGGGCTCGTAATCAGGATCCGGCGTCGTTGTGCAGGAAGCGGAAAACGCTTCTGCGTTCGGCAGGGCGTCTTCCGGCATCACGGTACAGAACATGAATAACCGCTGTTACCGGCTTGTATTCAACAGGCTGCGGGGAATGCTGGTCGCTGTCGCCGAGACGGCCACTGCTCAGGGCAAGGACAGTCGGGGCGAGACCACCGGATTGTCCGTCTCTCGCTGGCTGACGCTGTTTCCGATGCGCAGATCGTTCCGTCCGGCAACCATGCGCCGAATGTCATCAGTACCGCGAACGGTGTGCCGCAGGTGAACGTGCAGAAGCCGTCGGGCGCGGGTGTATCGATGAACACCTATTCGCAGTTCGACGTGCAGAGAAACGGCGCGATCCTCAACAACTCGCCGGTTATCGTCAATACGCAACTGGCCGGCCAGATCAGCGGCAACCCGAACTTCGGGCCGAACGACGCGGCGAAGATCATCGTCAACCAGGTCAACAGCAACAACCCGTCGCAGTTGCGCGGCTATGTCGAAGTCGCCGGGCAGAGGACGGCGGCGGTCGTGATCGCCAACGGCTCGGGGCTTGTGGTCGACGGCGGTGGCTTCATCAATACGTCGCGCGGTATTCTCACGACCGGCAACCCGCTGATCGACGCGAACGGCGCTCTGAGTGGATTCAACGTCACGCAGGGCAACATCACCGTTCAGGGCGAGGGCTTCAACGCGTCGAACATCGACCAGGCCGACCTGATCGCGCGCGCGGTGCAGGTCAATGCGGCGATCTACGGCAGTACGCTGAACGTCGTGGCGGGCGCGAACCACGTCGATTATTCGAGCCTGAATGCGATGCCGGTTGCTGGCAGTGGCGCGACGTCGGGCGTATCGATCGACGTCGCGCAGCTTGGCGGCATGTACGCGAACCGGATCATGCTGGTCGGTACCGAAAACGGCGTCGGAGTCGCGAATGCGGGGACGCTCGCCGCGCAGACCGGCAACCTGGTGCTGACGACGTCGGGACGGCTCGTGCAGTCCGGGCAGATGAACGCGAGCGGCAACGTCGCGATCAATGCAGGCAGTGTCGCGAACAGCGGCACGATCTACGCGCAGCAGGACACCGCGCTAGCGTCGGCCGGTACGCTGACCAATAGCGGCACGCTCGCGGCGCAGCACGATACGTCCATCGCTGCGGGTAGCGTCGCGTCCACCGGACTGTTCGGCGCGGGTATCGACAGCGACGGTGCACCGGGCGCGAGTGGCAATCTGAGCGTATCGGTAACGGGGCTGCTTTCCGCAACCGGCCAGAACATCGCACCGGGCAGCATCACGTTGAATGGCGTGTCGCTCGATCTGTCGAATTCGCAGACCTCGGCGGGCGCGGCGCTCAAACTCGCCGCCACCGGCGGCAATCTCGGCCTCGCGGGCGCGACGGCGACAGCGGGCAGCACGTTCACCGCCAACGGCCGGCACACTCGACACGGGCAACGCAACACTCCGCAGCACGGGCGCGATGCAGTTGACGGGCGCGCAGGTCACGAATGTCGGCGGCCAGGTCATGTCCGGCAGCACCCTGAGCGTCCGGACGGCCGGTGCGCTGGACAACCGACACGGCCTGCTCCAGGCCGCAGGACAGCAAACGGTCGACGCCGGATCGGTGGACAACACAGCGGGTCAGATGCTTTCGCTCGACGGTGACGGCCTGACGCTGAATACGGCAGGCATCCTGACCAACGGCGCGGGCGGTGTGATCGGCGGCAATGGCGACGTGAGTCTGTCGGCTGGCGCGATCACGAACGCCGGCAGCATTTCGGCGCTCGGCAATGCCGCGCTCGATGCGCGGACCATCCGCAACGACGGCGGTTTCGCGACGGCGGGCGGCACGCTCGTGGCCCGGGCAGACGGCGTGTTCTCCAACGCGCAGGGCCAGTTGTCCGGGGACGTCGTCACGGTGTCGGGCGCGTCGATCGACAACACGTCAGGCCAGATCGCCGGCGCGCAGGTCGTCGTGTCAAGCTCGGGTGACCTTACGAACCGCGGCGGCACGATCCATCAGTCCGGCAGTGCGGGCCAGACCGTCAGTGTCGGCGGCGCACTCGACAACACGGCCGGCACGATCGCGACCAACGCACAGAATCTGACGGTCGGTGCGCAGACGCTCACGAATGACGGCGGCAGCGTCCAGCACGCCGGCAGCGGCACCCTCGCCATCAGTACGCCGGGCGCACTGTCGAACATCGCGGGCCGGATCGCAACCAACGGTGCGCTCGCATCGCAATCCGCGCGCCTCGACAACACCAATGGCGCGGTTTCCGCGCAGCGCGACGCAAACGTTAGCGCAGCGAACGGTATCATCAACGCCGACGGCGGTCAGCTATACGGCGCGACCGGGCTGACGGTGACCACCGGCGGCGACTTCAGTAATGCGGGCGGATCGGCGCAGTCGGCCGGTAACGTGCGCATCGATGCGGCCGGCACGGTGCAGAACACAGACGGCGTGATTTCCGCCAACGGGGCGAGCGGCACGCTGGCCGTAACCGCTTCCCGTATCGACAACAGGTCAGGTAACCTGACCAATTCCGGTACGGGCCGCACCACGCTGTCTGCCGCGACGGACTTCACGAATACCGGCGGCGTCGCGGGCGGCAATGGCGACGTGGACGTCGATGCGCAGACGCTGGAAAACGACGCGGGCGCGCAACTCGTGGCCGGCGGCGCGGCAAACCTGAACGTTGCAAGCCGCGTCGACAACACGGACGGCTACCTGTACGGCGGCACGGCGCTGAACCTCACCCAGCCGCGTGTGGCGCTCGTCAACGACGGCGGCAGCATCGAGGGCGGGCAGGACGTGTCGCTCGCGGTGGCGTCGATGTCGAACGCGGGCGGCTCGCTGCGCGCCAATCGCGATATCGGCATGCGCGGCGCGCTCGCCGGCAGCGGCGCAATGACGGCCGGCCGCGATCTGACGCTCGCGCTGCAGGGCGACTTTGCCAATGACCAGAACGCGTTGCTGCACGCCGACCGCGACTTCACGCTCGACGTGGCCGGCACGCTGACGAATAATGCGTCCCTCGAAGCCGGCAACGCATTGACGGTCGACGCGTCGAATGTCGTCAACGCGGTTGGCGCCGACATGAACTCGGCCATCACCACCGTCAACGTGTCGAATGCCATTGTAAACGCGGGCGTTATCGAAGGTGACAATGTCACGACGAACAGCGCCATCTTGCAGAACACCGGCGCGCTGATCGGAAACAATGTCATCGTGCACGCGGACGATGCGACCAACGCCGGCGCGCGGGCGGTGATTGCCGGCGCGGATTTCGTCGGCCTTCATGCGGCGAACTCGATCACGAACGCGGATGGCGCGCTGATCTACAGCGGCGGCGACATGGAACTGGCGCGCGACGATGCGCGCGATGCAACGGGGCTGCTCGCGAACCAGACCAGCACGATGACGAACAGTGCAGCGACCATCGAGGCCGCCGGCAACATCGACGTGGCCGCGCATACGTTGACCAACGAGCGTACCGGGGTAGAAACCATTGCGGGGACGCCCGTCACGACGACCGGTTCGACGCTGGGGCTGTGGACCGCCGGTATTCCAGTCCTTGCTGGCGGTACCTTTGACTTCAGCGGCCTCGGTATCAGCAGCACGCCCCTCGGCCGCAATGACCTTGGCCATTACTACAGCCGCGTGTACCGACAATGGGATCTGTCGGCCGGAGGGGTTGGTACTCAGGCGATCCAGGGGCTGGCTACGCCATTGACTGTGACGCTGCCGGCCTCGCAGGTAACCGCCGTGGACACGTCGGCACAGACGTTCAGCCTGACTACGCCGTTGACCGACACCTACAAGATGAGTTACTGGGACACGAACCGTGCCCAGACGCGTACGATCACGAACAATCCAACGCAGTATTACAACAACCTGACGCAAAACGCAGACGGTACGATAACGATCACTTTCTGGCCGGATTACAACCCGAATACGCAAATCAGGCCGGACCAGGTGCAGATGCGTTACGACCTCGGTCCGGACAGCCACGACTACGTGGAATTGTCCCGCACGGTCACGACGACCACTACGACCGACCAGTTGCTTAACGCGGGCACCCCGGCGCTGATGCGGGCGCAGGGCGCTATCCGCATCAACGCGGACGGCGGCACGATCGACAACAACTCGTCGACGATGACGGCGGGCGGCGATCTGGTGCGTCGGGCGATGGGTGGGTCGGTGAACGACACCGGCACGCTGTTACAGCAGGGCACCACGCAGACGAATACCTCGGTTTTCTTCTGGCTTCAGAAGACCGGCAGCAGCAGCGACATGCAGACCGTAATCGGCGCGGCGGTGCCGGTGTCGACCACGACGGTGGCTGCCTTGCCCGCCACCGCGACCTCCGGCCAGACGATCCAGACCGACGCCGAAAGCATCCATATCGGCTCCGTCAACCTGCTGGGCCAGACGGTGACAGGTGCGGGCGTCGCCGGCGGCGACGCGACCGGAATGAAACCGGGCGACGTCAGCGGCGACGCGAAGCGCTCGCAGACACTCGGCGATGCGGGCGGCGCGATACCTGACCTGGTACTGCCAGGCAGTGCGCTCTATTCGTACCATGCCGCGCTTGGCGCATCATATCTGGTCGAAACCGATCCGCGCTTCACGAGCCATGCGCAGTTCATTTCGAGCGACTACATGCTCGGCCAGTTGGGCCTCGATCCGCAGACCGTGGAAAAGCGCCTGGGCGACGGCCTGTACGAGCAGCAACTGGTGATGAACTAGGTGACGCAACTCACCGGCCGCACGTTCCTCGGCCCGTTCACCGACAACACCGACGAATACACGGCGCTGATGAACAACGGCGTGCAGGTCGCGCAGCGCTTCGGCCTGACCGTGGGCGTCGGCCTGTCGGCCGCGCAGATGGCGCAACTCACGACCGACCTGGTGTGGCTGGTGAACCAGACCGTTACGTTGCCCGACGGCACCGCGCAGACCGTGCTGGTGCCGCAGCTTTACCTCGCCCGGTCCGGTACCGTCGACCTTCAGGATAGCGGCGCGCTCGTCGCGGGCCGCAATGTCAACCTGAATGCGACCGGCGACGTGACGAACAGCGGCCATATAGCGGGCGACGTCGCGACGACCGTGATCGGCAACAACGTGGTGAATCGCGGCATGACCGGCAGCGCAGGAACAACAACAGTTGCGGCGGTGCAGGACGTGACGAACGTGGGCGGACGCATCGGCGGCGTCGATACACGGGTGACGGCGGGCAACGACATCATCGTCCAGAGCACGACCGCGCAGGCGGTGGCGGCGGTCGGCAACGCGGGCTTTACGGCCAGCGCAACCGGCATGACGATGCAGTCGGTCGGCACGATTTCGGCGTCGAACAGCGGGACGCTGATCGCGGGCCACGACGTGAGCCTGACCGGCGCGGCGATCCAGAGCGGCGGCGACACGACCGTCGCGGCCGGTCACGATATCAACGTGGGGACGACGACGCTCACGGCTACGCAGGATGTTGGCACGACCGACGGGTTGAATGGCGGGCACGCAAGCGCGACCCGCAACGTGAGCAGCACGATCACGACGGGCGGCAGCCTCACGACAGTTTCCGGCAATAACACGACACTGACCGACGCACAGGTGCAGGTCAAGGGCGACGCAGCGATGGCGGCCGGCGGCGACCTGACCGTGACGGCCGCGACGGATACGGCGTCGTATGACGGCCAGTCGATGGGCGGCAAGCTCTCGCATCACAAGGATTCGACCTACGACGAAAGCGTTCAGGCGGGCAACGTCAACGCAGGCGGTAACATCACGCTGGCGGCGGGCCAGGGCGGTACGGGCAACCTCGCGATTCTCGGCTCGTCGGTGACGACGGGCGGGAACAATGGCGCAACCGGCGGCGCGGTCAACCTGCAGTCGGCGGGCGATATCACGGTCGGTGCCGTATCGGAACAACACGATGCCAGCCACTGGTCGTATACGAAACATTCCGGGTTTTTATCGAGCACGAAGGTGACGGACTCGTCGGTCTCGCAGCAGGTGCTTTCCGCAGGCTCGACCGTATCGGGCGAGACGGTCGGTGCACATGCGGCGCATGACCTGACCGTTGCAGGTTCAACGGTGGCCTCGACCGGCGACATGTCTGTGGCGGCGGGCCACGACCTGACGATCACCACCACCACGGACACGAGCGGGCGCAGCACTTTTCACGAAGTGCAGAAGTCGGGCTTCGGCGCGCTCAGTGGTGGCGGCGTGAGCATCAACTACGGCACGAGCGACCGGAAGACCACAACGCACGACAGCAGCATCACGAACAACGGCAGTCTGGTCGGCAGCACCAGCGGCAGCGTGGCGATGACGGCGGGCAACCAGCTGACCGTCACCGGCAGCGACGTCGTTGCCGCGCGCGACGTCAGCGGCACAGCGGCGAACGTGAAGATCGATTCGGTTACCGATACTTCGCACCACGACGAAACCCACGAAATGAAACAGAGCGGGTTCTCGCTTGGCCTTGGCGGTAGCGTCGGCGATGCGATCAACAGCGCGGTGGCGCAGGGCCAGGCGCTCGCGAGCGGCAACAGCGACGCGCGCGCCACGGCGCTGCATGCGATCGCGGCCGGCGGTAATGCGGCGATGGCGGGCATGGGCGCCGCGGGCCTCGCGGGCGGCGCGACGGGCCGAACGCGCCGAGCATCAGCGTGCAGTTGAGCTTCGGCACCAGCCAGAGCAGGGACACCTTCACGGAGGATTCGACCTCGCAGGTCGGCTCGATCGTGCAGGCAGGCCGCACGGCCCGCTTTACGGCGAGCGGCGACGGCGCACCCGGCAACGGCAACGGCAACGGCAACGTCACGCTTGCCGGATCGGACCTGAGCGCGAATGACATCGTGCTGAGCGCGAAGAACCAGGTGAACATCGTCAACACGACGGACACCGACAGCACCGCCAGCACGAACAAATCGAGCAGTGCGAGCTTCGGTATCTCATATGGCACGCAGGGCTACGGCGTGTCGGCGTCGATGTCGAATGCGCACGGCGACGCAAACAGCGACGCTGCGATGCAGAACAGTTCGCATGTCACGGGCGCGAACAGCGTCACGATCACGAGCGGCGGCGACACGAACGTCATCGGGTCTAACGTCCGCGGTGGCAAGGTGGCGGCGGATGTCGGCGGGAACCTGAATGTGGTCAGCGTTCAGGATACGACGGCGAGCGCCGCGCACCAGAGCAGTGTGGGTGGCGGATTCAGCGTCAGCCAGGGCGGCGGCAGCGCGAGCATCAGTGCACAGAATGGGCACGCGGACAGCAGCTATGCTCAGGTCAACGAGCAGGCAGGCATCCGGGCAGGCGACGGCGGTTTCGATATCAACGTCAGGGGCAATACGGACCTGACCGGCGCGGTGATATCGAGTACCGCCGATGCGGAAAAGAACAGCCTGACCACCGGCACGCTGAGCTACAGCGATATCGAGAATCACGCCCACTACAGCGCTTCCAGCATGGGGGTGAACCTGGGTGCGGGGGTGCAAAACACAGGCAAGTCTGTTGGTGCCGGTTCCGTAGGTGACTCGGGTGGCCTCGTGCCGATGATTTACCAGAATGAGCACGGCGACCAGAGCGCGACGACGCGCAGTGCCGTTGCCGCGGGCACGATTACCGTCACGGATCAGGCAGCGCAGGCGCAGGACGTGTCGGGCCTGAGCCGAGATACGAGCAACACCAATGG
>Ga0164242_10000865_pt1 | contig 36086 bp, 34 predicted proteins | sample OricomgcompostMG_FD_108783 | JGI IMG/M metagenome (GOLD analysis project Ga0164242, IMG submission 108783) | Miracle-Growth compost microbial communities from Emeryville, California, USA - Original compost - Miracle growth compost (MG) ... | reverse complement strand
TTGCCAGGCTCTTATGAAGTCATGTCCGCCCGGCTGGCGCCCTCGCTGCCGGAGCGCCGACGACCGGGCACAACAAATTCGAAGACAGCCCAGCAGAGCGTCAGTCAGAGACACCGAGCCACGACCGATCGGGACGCTTCGATCATTACTGTCAGTGGTGCTCCCTAAAATCCGTCCATGGGATCGAATCGTCGGTAATCGGCTGAGCTGCTCGCCGAGGCGGTAGCTGCATCGACCAGTTTCGCGGGAGTGCTGCGATATCTCGGATTGCGTCAGGCCGGCGGCACCCAATCACATCTCGCGCGGCGGATTCGTCACTATGGTATCGACACCTCACACTTCACCGGCCAGGCTCATCAGCGCGGCAAAGCAGGTCCTCGGCAGCGACCGGCCGAACAGATTCTCGTTGTGCGGCCGGAAGGGAGTCTCCGCGAGAAGCCCCGGGCTCTTCGCCGCGCGCTCATTGAGATCGGCCGGCCCTACGTGTGTGAGGGCTGCGGACTTGATCCGCGCGAAGTGCCGTTGACGCTGCAGGTCGATCACATCAACGGTGATTGGCTCGACAACCGAGCCGAGAACCTGCGCTTCCTGTGTCCCAACTGCCATGCGATGACGCCGACGTATTGTGTTCCCCGCAAGGGGCCGTAGTCCAACTGGCAGGAGACCCACGGTTTAGGTCCGTGACAGTGCGGGTTCGAATCCCGCCGGCCCTACACGCCCCCTTCCCCGTGATGATCATGGGCGGAACCCCCGAAATCCGGGGTTACGGCCATGATCATCGCGGGAAAGGCAGACGGGCCGGGGACGCGATGCGTCCCCGACCCCTTGCTACCTCAGCTGATCAGGACAGCCAGACGAGAGCTGATCAGGACAGCCAGACGAGCTTCCACATGCCCATGACGGCGTGCGGCATGCCGGTGTCGTCGTCCGGCCAGAAGCAGGCCATCAGGTACTTGCCGGGCGGCAGGTTGTAGTGCACCAGCTGGCCGACGTTCGGCGAGATGACGCCGGTGCTGATGCTCGCGCGCAGGCCCCACGGCGGCGGCGCCTCCGACATGCCGTGGAAGTACTTGCGCACCATCGCACCGGTCGTCCCCGGCTTCACGTGATTGAACACGACGAAGTGCGGCTGGTCGCTCACGTTGTTCACGTGCACCCAGCCCTTGGCCGGGAGCTTGGCCGGCGAGTTGCCGAAGCCGTACGTGAACGTGGTTACGCTGCCTCGACGCGCGGGCAGGGTGCGGGCCGGCTCGGTGCCGTGAACGTGCATGATCACGTACGCGTTGCTGCTCTGGTCGAGGAACACGTAGTCGCCCGCGCGCAGCTTGACGGCGGCGTAGCCAGGGTGGCCGGGACGGGCCTCGGCACCGCCGCGGAACACGATGTTCGCGTCCACCCGCCGGACCGCCGCCACGTCCCCGCCGAAGGCCTTGTTCACGTCCGCACCGGCCTCGGCCAGCGAGTACCCGGGACGCAACTTGGCGATCTGCAGTTCGTGATCACCGCGCGCCGACTCGACCTTGAAGATCGTGGATCCGGCGCGCATCCGGTGGATCCCGTGTCCGACCGTGATCGCCTTGCTGCTCATGTGGACGACGACGACCGGTGCCTTGGCCGGGCTGCTGGCAGATGCTGCCGCGCCCCCGAGCAACGACCCGGCCGTCACCGCACTGGCAGCGATCGCCAACGCGCCGATGGCGCCTTTACGCATTCGCATTGATGAACCCTCCGCTTTGCGAACGACGGCCCGCTGCGGCTGTGGTTCAGCTAGGTGCGAGCACAGTTCGCAAAGTGAAGCATCTGGACGGCCGCCAGACAATGGTTCGCGTGTCGGTCGTTCGGCCGACGTCCGCCGCGGTCAGGGCTCGAGTTCGTGCTGGCCGCGGGCGTCGTGGTGCTCGACCGGCGGGATCGGCTCACCGGGCACCGGCTGGCCGGCCGGGGCGCAGCGCAGGTCGTGGCCGACGGAGCTCAGGCACTTGCCGTCCGCGAGCCGCCACCGCCAGCCGTGCATCTGGCAGGTCATCACGCCGTCGGCAATCGTCCCGAACCGGGTCAGGTCGGCCTTCAGGTGCGGGCACCGGCGCTGCATCTCCCACTCCGCGCCGTGCTCGTCGCGCATGGTGATCGTCTCGGCGGCCTCGGCGGCGTTCTGCTCGGCGAACCAGCCCTCGGCGTAGTTCAGCCGCTCCTCCGAAAGGCACTTGAAGAACACGTAGATGAACTCGTTGTACGGACCGATGCGATGCGCGGAGAACCGGCACGACAGGAACAGCGAGTTCACCCAGTCGATCTCGTGCTCGAAGATCAGCTGCTCCAGGTACGCGCGGCGGGTGCGGAACCGGTAGCGCACCTTCTCCCCCGCGTACGGACGGACCTCGCGCGCGACGAAATCGAGCAGGAAGTCGACGTCCCCGCGGTCGGCGTCCTCGGCGGTGAACCGGACGCCGCCGTCGATGCCGGCCGCCATGTGGTCGGCCTCGGCCAGCAGCGGCGTGAACCACTCGGTGACCGCGGCGAGGATGTCGATCTCCGGATGCGCCCACGTGGCCTTCATAGCCTCGACCTCGGGCATCCGCCGCTCCTGCATCTCGCGCAGGTACGACTCCTTGTTCGCGAACACCTTCTCCGGCTCGTACGGGTGCGTGAGCGGGCAGCCGGGCTCCTCGAGCGCGGCGACGGTGCCGGGCAGCAGCAGCCGCCCCTCGTCGTGTCCCTGTTCCCGCAGCCAGTCCAGGTACACCGTCTGGTCGGGGAAGATGTTCGACTCGTCCCCGAAGATGTCGTTGAAGCCCCACAGCTCCTCGTCCAGGAAGCAGGGCGGCCCGGCGGTCGGGAACACGAACCGCGCGCGGCACTCCTCGATGTAGCGCAGCGTCCGGTCGAACTGCCGCTCGCGCTTGGAGCTGCCGAGCGCCTGCTTCGCGCGCGCCGGCAGCTCGTACACCATCGGGAACCAGATCGCGCCGGAGAACTGCACGAGGTACCCGTCGATCGGGCCGAGCTCGGTGAACACGTCCAGCGTGCCGGGACGCGCGTCGTTCTGGTTGAGCACCCGCTGCTGCCCGTCGTAGACCCACAGCGACGAGTCGCCGATCGGTCCATCGGTCGGCGAGATCAGCGACTGGATCATGATCTGCAGTCCATCGACCTCGACGGGTTCGCCGTTGTCGGGCTTGACGAAGTTGGTGAACCCCACGTCGCGCAGCGCGTCCTCGAGCTCGGACGTCGGGTAGTCGGGCAGCAGCACGGTGGTCTTCTTCGACACGTGCTTGCGCAGCTGCTCGGGATCGAAGTGGTCGCGGTGCAGATGGCTGACGAACAGGTAGTCGGCCTGCCCGAAGCGGTCCCAGTCGAGCTGCGAATTGTCCGGGAACGGGAACCACGACCCGAAGTAGGCCGGGTTCACCCACGGGTCGGTGAGGATGCTGCCGTGGGCGGTCTCGATCAGGACACTCGCGTGGCCGAGGCCGGTGATTCGCATGCCCCGACAGTAATGCCAGAATGGGGACGTCCCTCGCACCGGATCACGTGACAGGAGCGCGCCGCCGTGGCCTTGAACGCGCACAGTGAGCAGCCCGATCTCAGCCTGCCCGACGACTACAAGGCCGACCACCCGAACGAGCACCCGACCGACTGGGGCTGGCACGGTGAGTGGGGCCGCGCGGGACGGTTCGCGGGCTGGGTCGTCATCGCGATCCTACTGCTCATGATCACGTCGACGCACTACAACTTCTCGGGCGGCGCGTGGCTGGCCGGCTTCGCGGTCGTGCTGTTCATCATGCAGCTGTGGGACATCCGACGCCGCAAGAACTCCTGGCGCAAGTAACACGCCCGGCGCAGCGACGCTCAGCGCGCCGGGCGGCGGTCACACCCTCGCGGCCGCCCGCGCCTTCAACCGCTCGCGCTGCTCGACGAACCGCGTCGCCTGCGCGTCCAGTCCGGCGAGGAACTGCGACAGCTCCTCGCGCGCCTGCTCGCCCACCGGCCCGAAGTCCTCGCGGGTGAACACCTTCCAGAAGCGCAGCACCGGGGCCACGACCTCGTCGTGGTGCAGCCGCAGGTCGTAGATGCCGGCCTTGGCGATGGTGACCGAGTTGCGGGTGAAGTCCGGCATCCCGGCTCCGGGCATCTGGAAGCCGACGACCTCGTTGCGGATCGCGCACATCGCCGCGTCCGGGTCGCGGTCCAGCGCCGCCGCCATCAGGTTCCGGTAGAAGACCATGTGCAGGTTCTCGTCGGTCGCGATGCGCTGCAGCAGCTGCTCGGCGATCGGGCAGCCCGTCGCCGCGCCGGTGTTGCGGTGCGACACCCGGGTGGCCAGTTCCTGGAACGACACGTACGCCAGCGTCTGCAGCGCGCTCTTGTCGCCGGAGTCGTAGCCGGCGGTCATGTGCATCATGCGCAGCCGCTCCAGCTCGACCGGGTCCACGCCGCGAGTCACCACCAGGTAGTCGCGCAGCGCGATCCCGTGACGTCCCTCCTCGGCCGTCCAGCGACCGACCCACTGCCCCCACGCTGCATCGCGGCCGAAGCGCGTCGCGATCTCGCGGTGGTAACTGGGCAGGTTGTCCTCGGTCAGCAGGTTCACGACCATCGCGGTCTTCGCCACCGGGTCCAGCGGGCTGTCCTCGGGACGCCAGTCCTCGCCGCCGAGGAACGCGAAGTCGCGGCCCCGGCTCCACGGCACGTAGTCGTGCGGCTGCCAGTCCTTCGCCAGCGCGAGGTGTCGCTCGAGGTTCTCGGCGACGACCGGCTCCAGCTCGTGCAGCAATCGGGCCTGGCGGCCCTCGACCGTTCCCGCGGATTCCAGCTGAGTCATGAGCACCCTTCGACGGACAGCGAACTTACGCCTACGTTAGCGTAGGTTTACCCATCCGCCAGGCGCTCTCACCTACCGTCAAGTAGCGGCCGGCGCGGGTCCCACGTGGTGCCGTCCGCCGCGTCCTTGCGCCGCCGCGCGATGCCGGTGAGCGCCTCGAGGACGACCCGGTTCGCCAGGAACGACGTGATCTCCGCGTGGTCGAACGGCGGCGAGACCTCGACCACGTCCACGCCCACGACCGGCAGCTCGTACGCGATGCGCCGCACCGAATCGAGCAACTGCCGCGCGGTCAGGCCGCCGGGCTCGGGCGTCCCGGTGCCGGGCGCGTGGCCCGGGTCGCAGACGTCGATGTCGACGGACAGGAACACGCCGTCGCAGTCGTCGGTCGCGATGCCGAACGCCTCGGTCAGGCACTCGTCCAACCCGCGCGCGCCGATCTCGCTCATCTCGTACGAGCGCATCCGCTGCTGCGCCATCCAGTCCAGCGTCTCCGGCGGCGGCCAGTAGCCGCGCAGGCCGATCTGCAGGAAGCGGTCGCCGCGCACGGCGCCGGACTCGATCAGGCGGCGCATCGGCTGGCCGTGCCCGATCAGCGAGCCGAACTCGATGTCGCCGGTGTCCGCGTGCGCGTCGAAGTGGATCATCGAGACGCGGCCGTTGCCGAGGTGCTGCGCCACGCCGGCCGCGTCCGGCCAGGCGATGGTGTGATCGCCGCCGAGGATCAGCGGGATCGCGCCGTTCGCCGTCACCGCGTGCACGGCCTCCTGCAGGTCGCGCACCGAGCGCGCCGCGTCGCCGGAGAACATCTCGACGTCGCCGGCGTCGTAGACCCGCAGGTCCTGCAGGCCGTCCACGCGCATCGCCAGCGACGGACGCGATCCGTCGTGCGGCAGGTAGCAGGTCTGCCGGATGTACTGCGGCCCGAACCTCGTGCCCGAGCGGTGGGACGTGCCGCCGTCGAACGGGGCCCCGAGGATCACCACGTCGGCGTCGGCGTACGTCGACGCGTCGGACCAGTCGCACCGGTCGACGCCGAGGAACGTGATGTCGGGACCGAACTGCGGACCGTATCGCGCCATCTTGAGAACCTATCTCTCTGCCGTGTATCGGCTAGGAGTCGAAGCCGAGGCCGAGGCGGTCCAGGGTGCGCAGCCACGGCCCGCGACGGCCCTGCCTCCGGTCGGCGCGGGCCAGTGCGCGCCGGGTCAGCGCGATGCCCGCCGACTTGGCCGGCTCGGGCGGGAACGGCAGCGGCCGCGACCGGATCGCCCGCAGCCGGGTGGCCTCGGTCTCGCGTCCCGCCAGCAGGTCGAGCATGACCTGCGCACCGAACCGGGTCGCGGCCACGCCCAGCCCGGTGTAGCCGAGGCTGCATGCGACCCGCCCGCCGAGCGTCGTCCGCTGGAACGCGAAGAACCGGGTGGACGTGTCGATCGCGCCGCCCCACTTGTGCGTGAAGCGCAAGCCGTCCAGCTGCGGGAACGTCTCGAAGAACTGGCGCGCCAGCAGCTCGAACGTCTGCGCGCGCTGGTCGAACTCGGCGGCCATCCCGTTGCGCCAGTGGTAGACCGCGTCGTAGCCGCCCCACAGGATCCGGTCGTCGATCGTGCGCCGGTAGTAGTGGAACTGGTTGGTCACGTCGCCGAGGCCCTGCCGGTTACGCCAGCCGATCGCGGCCAGCTGGGCCGTCGACAGCGGCTCGGTCATCAGCGCGTAGTCGTAGACCGGCACGGTGTACGGACGCAGCCGGCGCAGCAGCGCGGGGAACGCGTTGGACGCGAGCGCGGCGCGGTGCGCGCGCACCGAGCCGGTGGCCGTCCGCAGTCGCACTCCGGCACCGTCGCGACGCAGCGAGCGCACGCCGGTGTTCTCATAGAGGCGCACGCCGAGCGACAGGCACGCGGCGCGCAGCCCCCACGCCAGCCGCGCGGGGTCGACGAGCGCGGTCGCGTCGCGGTGCCAGCCTCCCCCGACGAACGTCGGCGAGTTCACCTCGGAGCGCACCGCGTCCTGGTCGAGGAACACCGCGTCGTAGCCGAACTCGCGCGCGTGGGCCACGTCCTCGCGCAGCCAGTCGAGCTGGTGCGGCTGCGTGGCGACGTCCAGGTGACCGGTGCGCTCGAAGTGGCAGTCGATGTCGTACTTGGCGACGGTCGCCTCGATCGCGTCGAGGTTCGCGCGACCCAACCGCTCGAGCGTCGCCATCTCGTCCGGGAACCGCGACAGCCCGTTGTCGAGGCCGTGCGTCAGGCTGGCCGCGCAGAAGCCGCCGTTACGGCCGGACGCCGCCCACGCCGCCGTCCGCCCTTCGAGCACGACGACGTCGCTGGACGGGTCGGCCTGCTTGGCCAGCAGCGCCGTCCACAGGCCGGTGTAGCCGGCGCCGACCACAGCAAGGTCGCAGCGGGTCTCGCCGATCAGCTGAGCCGCCGGTTCGGGGCGGTCCGGGGAGTCGAGCCAGAACGGTGTGGGCGTGGCATCCGCGAGGACGGACGAACTCACGAGCTATCGCGCACCTTCTTCTCGCGGTTCACGGCGAATCCGATGACCGCGACCAACACGCCGAAGCCGAAGATCAGCGTGCCCATCACGTTGACCTGCGCGGGCACGCTGCCGCCGTTGCGCTGCGACGCGCCGTACACCCACAACGGGAACGTCTGCGTCGACCCGTTGTTGAAGCTGGTGATGATGTAGTCGTCGATCGACAGCGCGAACGTCAGCAGCGCGCCGGCGAGCACGCCGGGCATGAGCATCGGCAGCGTCACGCGGAAGAATGTGACGACGGGTCCGGCGCCCAGGTCGCGCGAGGCCTCCTCCAGCGCGGGATCCATGCCGGCCATGCGCGCCTTCACCGTGACCGCCACGTAGGCGATGCTGAACATCACGTGCGCGATGACGATCGTCCAGTAGCCGCGCGGGATGCCGAGCGTCAGGAAGAAGCTCAGCAGCGCGGCGCCCAGCACGATCTCCGGCGCGGCGATGTTCGCGAACAGCAGCAGGTTCACCGAACCGGATCCGAAGAACCGGTAGCGGCCCAGGGACATGCCCAGCAGCGTGCCGAGGATCGTCGCGATGACGGTAACGATGGCCGCGATCGACAGGGAGTTCTCCAGCGACGTGGTCAGATCACCGATCGCGAACAGGTGCCGGTACCACTTGAACGTGAAGCCGTGCCAGTTGGTGTTGAACTTGCCGGGATAGTTGTTGAACCCGAACACGATCATGACGATGATCGGCGCGCACAGCCACGCGATCACCAGCCAGCCCCACAGCGGCAACGCCCAGCGCCCGTGCAGCCGCCGCCGACGGCGTTGCTGCGTCGGGTGTTCCTCGGCGAGCTCGAGCGCTTCCCCGGCCAGTGCAGTCATCTATCGTGCCGCCATTTCCAGGACGTCCTCCGTGCCGAGGGCGCGTGCGTACGCGAAGACCCCGATCAGCAGCGCCGCCATCAGGATGAACGAGAGCGCCGCGGCCGTCGGGTAGTCGGAGTTGGTGAAGTACTCGGTCTGGATGATGTTGCCGATCATGGTGGTCTTCGTCCCGCCGAGGATCGTCGCGTTGACGTAGTCCGAGGCCACCGGCACGAACGTCAGCAGCACCGCCGCGAACACGCCGGGCATCGACAGCGGCAGCACGACCTTGCTGAACGCGCTCGCCTTGTTGGCGTAGAGGTCGGACGACGCCTCGAGCAGCGCCGGGTCGACACGTTCCAGCGCGACGTAGATCGGCAGCACCGTGAACGGCAGGAAGTTGTAGACGAGCCCGCCGACCACCGCGACCGGCGTCTGCAGGATGCTGCCGCTGCTGGAGACGAGATGGACGTCCTTCAGCAGCCCGAGCACGTGCAGATCACGCGCCCAGTTCAGCGCGAGCCCGTGGTCGGACAGGATGAAGCCCCACGACTGGGTGCGGATCACGAACGAGACGAAGAACGGAAGCAGCAGCAGGAACAGCAGGCTGGACTTGTGCCGTCCGCCGCGGAACGCGATCCAGTACGCGACCGGGTAGGCGATCACCAGGCACAGCGCCGTCGCGATCAGGCCGTAAACGATCGAGCGCACGAACTGGACGTGGTACAGGCTCCAGCCGTGTGAGTACGTGCTCCAGTGCCAGGTCTGCTTGAAGCCGTCCAGCAAATTGCCGGTCATCGTCGACACCGACAGCATCACCAGCGTCGGGACGACGAAGAAGATCACCAGCCACAGCCACGCCGGCAGCACCAACCAGTACGGCGCGAGCTTCGCACGCAACCTCGACCACGTCATTTCGGGGCCCCCGCGAAAGCGTGGAGCGTTCTTTGCGGAGCGGTCTCGTGGGGTGAGTTCATGACTGGTAGATGGGCTCGAACAGGCTGTCCCACACCTGCTCCTCGGCCGAGTCGAGCACCCGGTAGCGGTGCAGCTTCGAGTAGTCCGCCTTGCTCGGGAAGATCAGCGGGCTCTCCGCGAGCTGGGTGTAGAACTCCTTGTCGTCCTTGGACTTCGCGGCCTTCGCGTCCGCCATGATCAGCGGCTGCGTCGCGGGAACCGGCGTGATGTAGTTGATGTACTCGGCCAGCAACGTCGCGATCTTCGGCTGGTAGACCCAGTCCATGTACGTCATCGCGTCGCGCGGGTGCTGCGCGTGCACCGGGATGCACATGTTGTCCGTCCAGAGTGGCGCGCCCTCCTTGGGCACGACAAACTTCAGGTTCGACCCGGACGCGTTGGCTTGGAAGATGTCGCCGGACCAGGCCAGCGAGATCCACAGATCGCCTTTGGACAGCGGCGCGACGTAGTCCTGCTGGTAGTACTTGCGCACGAGCGGACGCTGCTTCTTCAGCCAGTCAGCCGCCTTGCGCCAGTCCGCCTCGGTGGACGTCTCGGGGTTGACGCCGATCGCGCACAGCGCCGAGTTCGGCGTGTCCTCGATGTCGGCGAACATGCCGATCTTGCCCCTGAACGCGGGGTCCTGCAGGTCTTCCCAGCTGGTGATCTCGCGGTCGATGTACTTCGGGTTGTACGCGATGCCGGTCATGCCGGACTGCCACGCCATCGTGTACACGTTGCCCCGGTCGAAGCTCGGGTCGAGCACCAGCGGGCTGGCGTTCGCGTAGAAGTTCGGCATCGCGTTCTGGTCGAGCGGGATCAGGTAGTCCAGGTTGACCAGTCGGTCGAGGTAGATCCCGTTGGTGATCACGATGATGTCCCAGCCGATGCTCTGGCCGGCAGCGAGCACGGGCTGGATCTTGCCGAAGTACGAGTCGTCGTCCTGGATGCCCTCGTCGTATTTGACCTTGATCCCGGTCTGCTTCGTGAACAGGTCCAGCGACGGGTGGTCGTTGCCCTTGCCGACGTCGATGTACAGCGGCCAGTTCTCGAAGTTGAGCTGCCCGGTGTTCTTCGCGTGCTGCATCCAGAACTTGGTGATCTGCTCGCGCGCGGCGTGCAGGCCGAGCTTGCTGCCGGGCGCCGCGGGGATTCCACACGCGGCGAGCGAGAGCCCGAGGGCGGACAGCCCGCCGATCTGCAGCGCCCGGCGCCGGCTCAGTCGCGGTGAGGTCAATCCGCGGACGAGGTCCGGCGGCAGTCCGTCCAGCGGCGAGTTCACGCGGCACCTCCCAACGCGGCGGTCGTGTCGGTGGGCGAGTCCGCGAGCGCGAGCGTGTGCTCCGGTCGCCAGGACAGCCACACGTCCTGGTCGCGGTCGGCGATGTCGCTGGAGTCGGACGAGTTCTGCACGTAGACCGACAGCTCCGTTCCGTCCGACAGGCGGACCGCGTACTGCGTGGACGAGCCGAGGTAGACGACCTCGGCGACGCGGCCGCGCAGTGCGCAGCGACCGGGTGCCGGCTCGCTCTCGGTCAGGATGATCTTCTCGGGCCGCACGGTGATGTGCAGCCGGCCGCCGGTCGACGCACCCGCGCGCACGGCGTCGGGCACCGAGATCGTCTCGCCCGGGCCGCGTTCCAGGACCGCGGTGGTCCCGTCCAGGCGGGCGACCTTGCCTTCGATCAGGTTGGACGTCCCGATGAAGCCGGCGACGAACCGGGTGTGCGGCCGCTCGTAGACCTCGCGCGGCGAGCCGAGCTGCTCGATGAGGCCGTTGTTCATGACCACGAGGCGGTCGGACATCGTCAGCGCCTCGTTCTGGTCGTGCGTGACGAACACGAAGGTGATGCCGACCTCGCGCTGGATGCGCTTGAGTTCGAGCTGCATCGCCTGGCGCAGCTTGAGGTCCAGCGCGGCGAGCGGCTCGTCCAGCAGGAGCGCGCGCGGCCGGTTGACCAGCGCGCGGGCGAGCGCGACCCGCTGCTGCTGGCCACCGGACAGCTCGCGCGGCCGGCGGTCCGACTTGCCGTCCAGCTGCACCAGCTCGAGCATCTCGCCGACGCGCTGGGTGATCTCGGCCTTGCCGATTCCCTTGCGGCGCAGGCCGAACGCGACGTTCTCGGCCACGCTCATATGCGGGAACAGCGCGTACGACTGGAAGACCATGTTGACGTCGCGGTGGTTGGGGGGCACGCCGACGACGTCCCGTCCGTACAACAGGATCTGGCCCTCGGTCGGCTCCTCGAAGCCGCCGATCATCCGCAGCGTGGTCGTCTTGCCGCAGCCGGACGGGCCGAGCAGTGAGAAGAACTCACCCTCGCCGATGACGAGGTCGACGCGCTCGACCGCGGCCACCGAGCCGCTGCGCGTCTGGAACCGCTTGGCGATCCCGACGAGCTCGATGGCCGGCACCGGGCCGCCGGAGCTCGTCGCGGACACTGCGCCCGATTGCTGGGCCGGGTTCTGCGCCGTCGCGAGGTTCGAGGGCGGCTCGGACGAGGAGGTCATGTGCACGGTTCTCCCGAGGTCGGCTTCGGTGGAGATCCTGACACGCGATCCGGACCACCACAAGGGATTCCGTCGTCAAATTCCATTTCAACGACGGATTCGCTTGCAAACTCGCCCCATATGGGCGAAGCTGTGCCGCATGGCGCGCAACGGCTCCCGCGAGTCCGGGTTCCCCGTGGACGACACGTCCAAGGCGATCATCGAGCAGCTGCAGGCCGACGGCCGGCGCGCCTACGCGACGATCGGCAAGGCGGTCGGGCTGTCCGAGGCCGCTGTGCGCCAGCGGGTGCAGAAGCTCATCGATCATGGCGTCGTGCAGATCGTCGCCGTCACGGACCCGATGCAGATCGGCTTCGCCCGCCAGGCGATGGTCTGCATCTCGGCCGTCGGGGACATCGAGGCGGTGGCCGAGCAGCTGGCGAAGATCGACGAGGTCGACTACCTGGTGATCACCGCGGGTTCGTTCGACCTGATGGCGGAGGTCGTCGTGGAGAACGACGAGCACCTGCTGCAGCTGGTCAACCAGCGCATCCGGACTATCCCCGGCGTCACACGCACCGAGTCGTTCCTCTACCTGCGCCTGGCCAAGCAGACGTACAACTGGGGCGCGCGCTAGTCGCGTCCGTCCAACCAATCAATCACCTTCGTAGGGATCTGATCGAGCATGACCACCACACCCATCCAGACCGCCGGCACGTCCTTCGACGCGGACGCGCTCAGCGCGAAGGCACGCGAGCACCTGTGGATGCACTTCACGCGGCAGTCGTCGTACGCGCACGCGCCGGTGCCCACGATCGTCCGCGGTGAGGGCGCGCGCATCTTCGACGTGAACGGCAAGTCGTACCTGGACGGATTGGCCGGGCTGTTCGTCGTGCAGGCGGGTCACGGTCGCACCGAACTGGCCGAGGCTGCGGCCCGCCAAGCGGGGCAGCTGGGCTTCTTCCCGCTGTGGTCGTACGCGACGCCGCCGGCGATCGAGCTGGCCGACCGCCTCGCCGACCAGGCTCCCGGCGACCTGAACAAGGTGTTCTTCACGACCGGTGGCGGCGAGGCGGTCGAGACCGCCTGGAAGCTGGCCAAGCAGTACTTCAAGCTGGTCGGAAAGCCCATGAAGCACAAGGTGATCAGCCGCAACGTCGCCTATCACGGGACGCCTCAGGGCGCGCTCTCGATCACCGGCATCCCGGACGCGAAGAAGTGGTTCGAGCCGCTGGTGCCGGGCGCGCACAAGGTCCCGAACACGAACTTCTACCGGGCGCCCGAGCACGGCGACGACCTCGAGGCGTTCGGTCGGTGGGCCGCGGACGCGATCGACCAGGCGATCGAGATGGAGGGTCCCGACACGGTCGCGTGCGTCGTCCTCGAGCCGGTGCAGAACTCCGGCGGCTGCTTCCCGCCGCCGCCCGGTTACCTGCAGCGGGTGCGCGAGATCTGCGACAAGCACGACGTGCTGCTCGTGTCGGACGAGGTGATCTGCGCGTTCGGGCGCCTCGGCACGACGTTCGCGTGTGACAAGTTCGGCTTCGTCCCGGACATGATCACGTGTGCGAAGGGCATGACGAGCGGCTACTCCCCCATCGGCGCGTGCATCGTCAGCTACCGCATCGCCGAGCCGTTCTGGACCGGCACCGATTACTTCCCGCACGGCTACACGTTCGGCGGCCACCCGGTCTCGGCCGCGGTCGCGATGGCGAACCTCGACATCTTCGACCGCGAGGGCCTGAACGAGAACGTCCTCAAGAACGAAGGCGCGTTCCGGTCGACGCTGGAGAAGCTGCTGGACCTGCCGATCGTCGGCGACGTCCGCGGCGACGGCTACTTCTACGGCATCGAGCTGGTCAAGGACAAGGCCACCAAGGAGACGTTCGACGACGACGAGTCCGAGCGGCTGCTACGCGGCTTCCTGTCCAAGGCGCTGTTCGACGCCGGCCTGTACTGCCGCGCCGACGACCGCGGCGACCCGGTCGTCCAGCTCGCGCCGCCGTTGATCATCGGGCAGAGCGAGTTCGACGAGATCGAGCAGATCCTGCGGGCCGTGCTCACCGAGGCCTGGAACCGCCTGTAGTTCCGACGATCGGTGCCCGCTGGACCACGTAGGGGTGTGGCCCAGCGGGTATCGACCACACTCGACCCACGCGCCGCACAGGATGCGCCCAGGTGATGATCTCGTCCGCGTTCTTTAGGGGTCTCGCATAGGCTGAACGGGTGAGAGCACAAAGCCTGCCCCGCATCGTCAAACCCGTCGCCACCCTCGCCCTGCTCGCGCTCGCGGGCGCCGGCCTCGCCGCCTGCTCGACGGGCAGCAGCGGCAACCCGGCGCCGACGGTTACCGTCACCCACGACGCCACGGTCCCGGCGACGCAGCCAGGCACGTCCGGCGGGACCACGCCGAGCACGTCGACCACCGCGGCCGGACCGACCCGGCCGGTGCACATCAAGACGCTGAACTCCGACGGTCAGACCTACGGCGTCGGCATGCCGATCATCGCCTACTTCAGCAAGAAGATCACCGACGCCAGCACGCTGGTCGCGGACACCAAGGTGACGGCGGACGGCCAACCCGTCGAGGGCGGCTGGTACTTCGAGACCTCCGCCGCGATCAAGGGCTACCCGATCGAGGGGCACTGGCGCCCGAAGACGTACTGGCCGGCGCACTCGCAGGTGCACGTCGACCTGCCGATGAAGGGCCAGTCCGCGGGCAACGGCCTGGCTTACGACGACAACCTCACGCTCGACTTCGCGATCGGCGCGGCGCACATCCTGACCGTGAACAACGCGACCCACCACCTGACGGTCGTCAGCGACGGCAAGAAGTGGGGCACGTTCCCGATCTCGCTCGGCGCGCGGGACACCCCGACGCTGGAGGGCACCAAGGTGATCATGGAGCGCCTCACCAGCGTCTGCATGAGCGGTAACCCGCCGAACGGCCCGGCGTATCACGAGTGCGGGGTCAAGTGGGACCAGCGGCTGACCTACGGCGGCGAGTACCTGCACGCCGCGCCGTGGAACTGCACCGGCGCACCCGGCTGCGTCGGCCCGGCGAACAACATCGGCCACGGCAACTCATCCAACGGCTGCACGAACCTGCGCCCGAACGACGCCGAGCGGCTCTACCACTTTCTGAACATCGGCGACGTCGTCCGCTTCCCGCACACGGACGGCCCGCGCATGCGTCTCGGTGACGGCTACGGCGACTGGAACCTGAGCTGGGCGCAGTGGAGCACCGGCGGATTGATCTCCACCACGTGAGCGCGGCGGACCTGGCCGGGCGGGCGTTCCGGGCGACGAACTCGCTGCACTCGCTGGTGTACTTCGTCCCCGAGGCCGAGGAGGAGTTCAACGCGATCGGGCTGCGTCCGGGCTCGATGCCATATTTCGCAAGCCGATCCGCACCGATGGGGGCCGTAGGTCCCGGCGTCACCACGGCCACGTTCTACAACTTCAGCCCGGCCATGGTGGCGCGGCACATCCCCCGAGCCTGGACGCTCGCGTCCCCCGAGGAGGTGCTCGCTGCCCGCCTGCGGGTCGCGGACCGCGCGCTGCGCAGGCTGCTCGGCGACGCGGTGACGTCCGGCGAGGTCGCCGAACTCGCCGCGCTGGCCCGCGAGGCGACCACCGCGCTCGGTCCGGAGGGACGTCCGCTGTACGCCGGCCACGCGGGACTGCCGTGGCCCGACGAACCGCACCTGGTCATGTGGCACGCGATCACGCTGCTGCGCGAATACCGCGGCGACGGGCACATAGCCGCGCTCGTCTCGGCAGGCCTGTCCGGCATCGACGCGCTGATCACGCACTGCGCGACCGGCCGCGGCATGACGATGCAGGCCGCGCAACGGCTGCGCGGATGGACGGACGAGCAGTGGAGCGCGGCGCTCGCCGGACTGAACGAGCGCGGCCTGCTGACCGGCGAGGAGTTGACCGAGCGCGGAGCCGCGCTGCGCGAACGCGTCGAGCACGACACCGATCGCATGGACGTCGCCGCGTGGCAGCACCTAGGCGAGGAGCGCACCCAGCGGCTGATCGAGCTCGGCAAGGGACTGTCGCGCGTCGCCACTGCGAACGGCGCGTTCCCATCGGGGGTCTTCGCCGCCGCGCGCTGACCACGCGCTCGCGTCCCCGGGGATCAGTGCGTCAAACCGGCGCGCAGGTGGTCGAAGATCAGGTTCGTCTCGGTGAGCGCGACGTCCGGGTCGCTCGACAGGTGCACCACGACGAAGTCGCGCAACGTCTGGCTGCCCTCGGTCGCGATGTGCACAAGGAAGTCGTCCGCGCCGCCGAGGAAGAACACGTTGAGCACCTCGGGCAGCGCCGCCATCTTCTCGGCGAAGCCGGACAGGTGTCCGCGGGCGCCGGACTGCAGCCGCACCGAGATCATCGCCTGCAGCGGACGGCCGAGCGCGGCCGGATCGACGTCCGCGTAGTAGCCGCGGATCACGCCCCGCTCCCGCAGCGAACGCACCCGGGCCAGGCAGGTCGACGCCGCGATGCCGACCCGCTCGGCGAGTGCGTTGTTCGGCAGCCGCGCATCCGCGGAAAGCTCGGCCACGATGCGGGTGTCGACCGCGTCCAGCGATGCCCGAACATTGTTCGACGCCGCCGCGACAGAGGTCGGACGTGATGCGGATTCCACTGCCATACGGGCAGCCTACCGAATCTTGTTCGGTTCTCTAGCGCATCTGCCGTCACATCGTTCAAAATCTGGCGGTAGACAGCGTTGTCCCCTCCTGCCCGGAAAGGCATCCCCCATGAAGGTCGGCATCCCGCGCGAGGTCAAGAACCACGAGTACCGCGTCGCGATCACTCCCGCAGGCGTGCATGAGCTCGCCCGCTTCGGTCACGAGGTGTTCGTCGAGCGCGACGCCGGCGTCGGTTCGGCCATCCCGAACGAGGACTACGTGGCCGCCGGCGCGACGATCCTCGACTCCGCCGACGACGTGTGGGCGACCGGCGAGATGGTGCTCAAGGTCAAGGAGCCCATCGCCGAGGAGTACCACCGGATGCGCAAGGACCAGGTGCTGTTCACCTACCTGCACCTGGCCGCCGACAAGGCCTGCACGGACGCGCTGCTCGCGGCCGGCACGACCGGTGTCGCGTACGAGACCGTGCAGCTGCCGGACGGGTCCCTGCCGCTGCTCGCGCCGATGTCCGAGGTCGCCGGCCGGCTCGCCCCGCAGGTCGGCTCGTACCACCTGATGCGCCAGGGCGGCGGACGCGGCACGCTCATGGGCGGCGTCCCCGGCGTGTACGCGGCCAAGGTGGTCGTGATCGGTGCCGGCGTCTCCGGCCAGAACGCGGCGGCCATCGCGCTCGGCATGCAGGCCGAGGTGCTGCTGCTGGACAAGAACGTCGCGCGGCTGCGCCAGATGGACGCGATCTACCAGGGCCACTGCCAGACCGTCGCGTCCAACGCGTACGAGATCGAGAAGGCGGTGCTGGACGCGGACCTCGTGATCGGCGCGGTGCTGATCCCGGGCGCGAAGGCCCCGACGCTGATCAGCAACGAGCTGGTGTCCCGCATGAAGCCAGGTTCGGTGCTCGTCGACATCTCGATCGACCAGGGCGGCTGCTTCGAGGACTCGCGTCCGACCACGCACGCGGACCCGACCTACAAGGTGCACGACTCGGTCTTCTACTGCGTCGCGAACATGCCTGGCGCGGTGCCGCACACGTCCACGTACGCGCTGACCAACGTGACGCTGCCGTACGCGGTCGAGCTGGCCAACCGCGGCTGGCGTGACGCACTGCGCGCCGACCACGCGCTCGCGCTCGGCCTCAACACGCACGAGGGCCAGCTGACGAACGGTCCCGTGGCCGAGGCGCACGGCTACCAGGCTGTCGCCGTGGACGAGCTGCTCGCCTGAACTAGCCTACAACCACGACTTTGCCCCCGTACTGGCTGCTAATGTGCCCGATTCACGACCAGTACGGGGGCACAGTGTGAGCGTGGGCGAGTACCGCGACCTGTCGTTGTGGTTCGACCAGCTCGGCCCGGTCACGCCGCGCGCTCGGCTGTCCGGTCCTACGAGCGTGGACGTCGCGATCGTCGGCGCCGGGTTCACCGGGCTGTGGACGGCGTACTACTTGCAGGCGCTGGACCCGTCGCTGTCGATCGCGGTGCTGGAGGCCGAGGTCGCCGGCTTCGGGGCGTCCGGGCGCAACGGCGGCTGGTGCTCCGCGCTGTACCCGGTCAGTGCCTCCACCCTGGCGGCCGAGGCGGGGCTTGAAGCCGCCACGCACCAGTACCGGGCCATGCGCGGCGCGGTCGGTGAGGTCGCGCGCGTGGCCAAGGCCGAGCAAATCGACGCCGACATCGCGGTCGGCGGCACGATCGTGCTGGCGCGCTCGCAGACGCAGCTGGCGCGGGCACGGGACGAGGTGCGCGAGGCCGCCGAGTTCGGCCTGGACCTGCACCTGCTCGATGCCGTGGACGCGCGCGGCCGGCTCAACGCGACCGACGTGCTCGGCGGGACGTACACACCGCACTGCGCCGCGATCCAGCCGGCGAAGCTGGTGCGCGGGCTGGCGGACGTGGTCGAAGCCCGCGGCGCCCGCATCCACGAGCGGACCCGGGTCACCGCGATCGAGCCGGGCGTCGTGCGCACCGAGCACGGCGACGTTCGCGCGCGGACGGTCGTGCGCGCGACCGAGGGCTACACCGCGCGCTTGCCCGGCGCACGCCGCGCGCTCGCCCCGGTGTACTCGCTGATCATCGCGACCGAGCCGCTGCCCGACTCGGTGTGGGACGAGATCGGGCTGCGCGAACGCGAGACGTTCAGCGACCACCGGCACCTGATCATCTACGGACAGCGCACCGCCGACGGCCGCATGGTGTTCGGTGGACGCGGCGCGCCGTACCACTTCGCGTCGCGGATCCGTCCGGACTACGACCGGGTGCCCCGCGTGTTCGCGGCGCTGGAACGCACCCTCGGCGAGCTGTTCCCGGTGCTGCGCGGCGCGACGATCACGCACCGCTGGGGCGGACCACTGGGCATCGCCCGCGACTGGCACGCGTCCGTCGGGCTGGACCGCGACACCGGCCTCGCCTGGGCCGGCGGCTACGTCGGCGACGGCGTCTCGACGACGAACCTGGCCGGGCGCACGCTCGCGGACCTGATCACCGGCCGCACGTCCGAACTCACCGCCCTGCCGTGGGTCGGGCACCGCTCGCGCAACTGGGAACCCGAACCGCTGCGCTGGCTCGGCGCGAACGCCGGGCTGCAGGCGATGACCTGGGCCGACAACGCGGAGAACCGCAGCGGGAAATCCTCGCGACTGGCCGCGTTCGTCAACGGCATGATGAGTCGGTGAACACCGAGATCACCCGGCTGCGCGAGAAACGGCGCTCCGATCGCGCCGAACTCGACGCGCTGCTCGACGACGTCCACGTCGGCCACTTCGCCATCGTCCGCGACGGGACGCCCGTGGTGTTCCCGACCGCGGTCGTGCGCGACGGCGACCGGGTGCTGACCCACGGCTCGACCGGCTCGCCGTGGCTGCGCGCCCTCGCGGCCGGAGCATCGACCTCGCTCGCCGTCACGGCGATGGACGGCATCGTGATCGCGCGGTCGGCGTTCGAGTCGTCGATCCACTACCGCAGCGCGGTGCTGTTCGGCAGCTGCTACCAGCTCGCCGGCGCGGAGAAGCTGCGCGCGATGGACCTGATCACCGACGCGCTGATCCCCGGTCGCGTCGCGGAGTTGCGCCCGCACACGGACAAGGAGATCGCCGCGACCCAGGTGCTGGCGCTGCCGATCGAGACGTGGTCGCTCAAGGTGTCCGACGGCTGGCCGGAGGATCCGCCCGAGGACGTTGCCGGCGACGCGTGGGCGGGCGTGGTGCCGATCGCGCCGCGGTACGGCTATCCGCGCCCGGCGCCCGACCTGCGCGACGGCATCGCCGTGCCGGCGTCGGTGGCCGCGCTGCGCTAACCGCGAGCGCCGGCCGCCAAAGGCTTAGCCGGGCGCGCCGTAGCGCAGCCCGTCGAGCGCGACCGCGAGCACCCGCTTCTTCTGCTCCGGCGTCGCGTTACGCACCATCATCACGCCGCTGACCAGCGCGATCGCCTCGGAGAATTCGACATCCGGACGGACGACGCCGGCCGCCTTGGCGCGCTCGAGCAGCGGCTCACCGGCTCCGAAGATCGCGTCGTGGCAGGTGCGGAACACCGGCGCATCCTTCGTCATCGTCGTCAGCATCTCTTCGGTCAGGGCGTGCTTGGTGGCGACATAGTCGATGAACCGGCCGAACCAGCCGGTCAGCGCCTCCCACGGCGCGGCGTCGGCGTAGTCGGCGGCCGAGCGGCACAGCGCCTGGACCTCCTCGACGTACACCGCCTCCAACAGCGCGTGGCGGTTCGGGAAGTGCCGGTACAGCGTGCCGACGCCGACCCCGGCACGGCGCGCGATCTCCTCGAGCGAGGCGTTGGCGCCCTTGGTCGTGAACTCCTCGCGCCCGGCGGCGAGCAGCTTGTCGTAGTTGCGCCGGGCGTCCGCGCGCATCGGCTTGCCGGCACAACTCGGCGCGGCGGCCGTGACGTCGGCGACGGCGGTGCTCTCGGCTCCCACGACGGCTCCTTTCCACGGCGCGCGCGAAATCGCTTGCTATCCGGAGGGTGCCTCCGGTAATGTCTTTCCGGAGGGCCCTTCCGCTTCATCCGATACTACTCCAACCAGGAGTCGCTCCACATGTCTTCCGCACTCGACTTCCGACCGGCCGCGGCGCCATCCCCGCCCCGCCGGTTCCTCTCGCCCGGCAACTCCGGGCTCGTCCTCGCCCTGATCCTCACCTGCCAGCTGATGGTCGTGCTGGACGCGACGATCGTGAACATCGCGCTGGCCGACATCAAGAGCTCACTGCACTTCTCGTCCGCCGGCCTGTCCTGGGTGGTCAACGCGTACACGCTGACGTTCGGCGGGCTGCTGCTGCTGGGCGCGCGCGCCGGTGACCTGCTCGGCCGCCGCCGGGTGTTCCTCAGCGGCATCGCGCTGTTCACACTGGCCTCGTTGACCGGCGGCCTCGCACACAGCGCCGGCGAACTGCTGGCCGCCCGCGCGGTGCAGGGCATCGGCGGCGCGCTCGCCTCGCCGTCCGCGCTCGCGCTGCTCATGACGATGTTCCCCGGCGCCCGCGAACGCACCCGCGCGATCGGCCTCTACACGGCCGTCTCGATCGGCGGCGCCGCGGTCGGCCTCATCGCCGGCGGCATGCTCTCGCAGTGGGCGTCGTGGCGGTGGGTGCTGTTCGTCAACGTGCCGATCGGCATCGTGCTGCTGCTGCTCGCCCGCCCCGTGCTGCCGGAGACCGAGCGCCGCACCGGCCGGTTCGACATCGCCGGCGCGCTGACGTCCACCGCGGGCATGACCGCGCTCGTCTACGGCTTCGTGCACGCCGCCTCGGACGGCTGGTCCAACGTGGCGACGCTCGGGTCGTTCGTCGCGGGCGTGCTGCTGCTCGCCGCCTTCGTCCTGGTCGAGCGCCGGGCCGAGGCTCCGATCACGCCGCTGCGCCTGTTCGCCGACCGCAACCGGAGCAGTTCGTACGTGGCCCGGCTGCTGATGGTCGCCGGCATGATGGGCATGTTCTTCTTCCTGACCCAGTTCCTGCGGGACGTGCTCGGCTACAGCGACCTGAAGACCGGCTTCGCGTTCCTGCCGCTGACCGTGATGGTGTTCCTGGCCTCGCAGGCGAGCTCGCGCTGGCTGGTCGAGCTGGTGGGCAACCGCCGGCTGATGATCATCGGCATCACGTTCTCCACGCTCGGGATGCTCTGGCTGACGCAGCTCGGTGAGCACAGCGGCTATCTGTCGCTGGCCGGCCCGCTGACGGTGTTCGGCTTCGGCAACGGGCTCGCGTTCGTGCCGCTCACCACCACCGCGCTGGACGGTGTCGAGCCGGCCGACTCGGGCGCCGCGTCCGGACTGGTCAACGTGATGCAGCAGGTCGGTGGTTCGCTCGGGCTGGCCGTCCTGGTCACCGTGTTCGGCTCGTCCAGCAAGAGCGCCGCGAAGCACGTCGACCCGTCGCTGACACCGGCGGAGGTCGCACGGCACGTGTTCGTCACCGCCGCGGACCACGCGTTCTGGACGGCGACGATCTTCCTGGTCGGGACGTGGCTGCTGGTCGCCCTCGCGATCCGCACCAGGCGGCCGGCTCCGGCGATGCCGGACCAGGAGGTCGAGCTGGAACTCGCGCTCGCCGAGTAGGCGCGCGCAAGTGGAGCCGCGCCGGCGGATCAGTCCGTCGGCGCGGCGCTCAGCCCCTGCAGGGGCACCGCCTCGACGTAGATGTTGTCGAGGTAGTTCGCGTCGGCGGAGTCGAACGCCCCGCCGCACGTGATCAGGTACAGCTTGCGCGGGCCGTCCGCACCGACGAACACGCTGGTGTCGATGCCGTTGCTCTTCGGCCGGTGGACGACGGTCTGCACCTCCCAGGTGGTGACGACGCCGTCCTTGCCGGTGGTGCGCACGATGTTGCCGCGGTGCAGTTCGCCGATGTTGCCGAGCGCGCCGGTGCCCTGGCCAACCCAGTTGATGTGCCCGGTGACCACGGTCGTCCCGGTCTTCGCCGACAGCGCCGCTCCGCCCGCCCAGTAGCAGGTGTGATGCACGTTCTGCGGCGGCTCCAGCTCGTTGTTCACGATGTCGCAGACGTCGATCGGCGCGCGCACGTGCTGCACCGGGATCCAGACCGTGTTCGGGGTGGCGTGCTGCACGATCGGCGCCGGGCTGAAACTCGGGCTGGGGCTCGGGCTCGGACTGGACGTGCTCGGCGCCGGGAGCGGCTGCCGCGCGGACGGCGTGCCGTGCTCGACCCGGTCGGGGCTGACCAGGTACGTCACGCCGGCGACAACGTCGGTGCACGCCACCACGGCGACCAGCGCCACCGCGGCGCGGCGCAACCGGGCAGCCCTCGTCACCGTTCCCCGCCTTCCTCGTCCTGGATTCCCAAGCTAAGCACACAGGCACTTTACGTGCGATCCGCGCTCGGAGCGTCCTCAGAGCAGGCCGGACGGGGTGAACGGCAGGCCGCGCACGTGCTGGTCGCAGAAGCCGAGTACGGTCTCGTACCAGATCTCGGCGTTCGCCGGCGACAGCACCCAGTGGTTCTCGCTGGTCAGCTGCAGGAACCGGTGCGGCATCGAGTCCGGGTCGCCCGGGTGGTGGCGGGCCAGGTCCCACCACAGCCGCAGCGCCTCGCTGATCGGCACCCGGTAGTCGCGGTTGCCGTGGACGATCAGCATCGGCGTCGTGATCTTGTCGACGAAGTTGTGCGGGCTGTTCTCGGCGTACCAGTCGGGGTGGTCCGCCGGGGTGCCGAACACGCCGGTCTTCCACTGCGCGCCGTCGGTTGTCGTGTGCTGCTGGTCGAGCGCCCACAGGCCCGCGTGCGTGACGATCGCGTCGAAGCGGTCGGTGTGCCCGGCCACCCAGTTGGTCATGTAGCCGCCGAAGGACGCGCCGAGGCAGGCGGTGCGTGACGCGTCGATCTCGGGTCGCTGCTCCACCGCGTCCAGCACCGTCTCGAGGTCGCGCCACACCAGCCCGGCGCGGTGCGGCCAGGCGCGCTCGATCCACTCCATTCCGTAGCCGGTCGACAGCGCGGGGTCTGGCATCAGCACGGCGTAGCCGCGCGCGACGGCCGTCCACGGTGTCCAGCGCCAGCTCCAGGAGTTGTACGACGTGAACGGGCCACCGTGGATCCAGAGCATGAGCGGGGCGCGACCCTCGCCGTCCGGTGGCAGGCACAGCCAGGCGTGCACCCGGTTGCCGTCGCTGGTGGGCACGGTCAGCTCGACGAGCGTGCCGGGCAGTTCGGGTGTGGGTGCCGGCGTCGGCAGCCGCCGCGGCGTCTGGTGCTCGGCGGACGTGTCGAGCCGCACGGGCGTCGGCGCCTCGTCGATCGCCGAGCGCAGCGCGTAGACGTACCGGCCGTCCGGCGACGGGCACAGGCTCGAGTAGCTGGCGTCGGTGGCCAGGCTGCTGATCACCGCGCCGCTGCGCACGTCGACCGCGAGCACCGCGCCGCGGCCGTGCAGGTCGCCCGCGACGATCAACGTCTTGCCGTCGGCGGAGAACGTCCACTCGTTCGGCATCAGGTCGCCGAGGTCGAGCTCACGCACCGCGCCCTTGCCGCGCAGTGGCCGCAGCTGAAGCTGGTGCTCGAACGGCCCGGCGTAGCTGCCGTCGGTGTGCCGCAGCACCGCGACGACCGCGCCGTCCGGTGACAGCTTCGGGCCGTGGAAGCTCGCGCCCGGTTCGTCGACGAGGACGCGGCGCGTGCCCGAGGCGGTGTCGATGCGGACCAGCGTGTCGTCGAAGCGGCCGCCCGGCCGGCGGGTGCGCCAGCTGGTCACCAGGGTGGTGCCGTTCGCGTCGACGGACGCGGACGTCTCGTGCAGCGCCTGGCCAGCCCGCGGCGTGAGGTCGCGCTCGCGCGAGCTGTCGTCGGCCGGGTCGACGCGCACCAGCCGCGGCGACTCGTCGCCGAGCTCGTGGTCCCAGTACCGGATCGGCATGCCGGTGTGCAGGATCGCGGTGATCTTGCGGTCCTTGCGGGTGCTGCGGCGCTGCGCGTCGGCGTCCGCCTCGCCGTCGGGCGTGCCGGCGAGCTGCCGGCCAAACGCGATCACGACAGCACGGTCGCGCGCCACGGTGGCGAGCCCGAGGCCGCCGGGGCGGCACGCGTACAGCTGCGGCTCCCCCGACGGCGGGAGCAGCCAGAGCGCCGGCTCGTCGCCGCTGTCGGAGTCGGCGTCCTTGCCGGCGTCGGGATCGGGACGCGCCGAGACGAACAGCATGCTGCCGTTCGGCAGGAACGCCGGCGACGTCTCGCCCTTGTCCGAGCGGGTCAGCCGCGTCGGTTGCCCGGTTGCCTCCAGCGGGATCTGCCAGATCGAGGACGTGTACCGCGCGCCCTTCTCGTCCGGCTGCTGCACCGTCGCGACGAGGCGGGTGCCGTCCGGGCTGAGCGCGAGGCCGGTGAGCCGGGGCAGTGCGGTGAAGGCGTTCAGCTCGGCGAAGACGTTGTCCTGATCCACTCCCTCCACGTTAGCTGCCTGCGCAGTTCGGCGAGCAGCGTGTCCAGGCTGTTGGTGATCCGGTCGGTGGCGTCGAGCAGGGCTGCGGCCGTGGCCGCGTCGAGCCCGGCGTCGCCGTGACGGTCAGCGCCAACCGCCGCGGCGAGCTCCTCCTGCAGCGGCCGCAGCTTCGGCGTGGCCCGCGGCGCCGCGCCCGCGCGCACGGCCTGCTCGACGGCGCTCAGCGTCGCGGCCGTGGCGGCGAGGAACGCGTCCAGCTCAGGCAGCGGACCGGCGCGGTGGATCGGCCCGCGCACGGCGTCGACGGTGAGCATCGCGTGGATGAAGCGGTGCGTGTGCACAAGCACTGTCTCGCCCAGTTCGACCTGACCGTGGCCGCGGACCGGTTCGCTGCGCGCCCGCGCGACCGACGCGCGTGCGTTCGTGCGCGCGCGCCGCGACGCCATGCGCGCGCGTTGCAGCCGGCCGGCGTCCGCGGCCGGATCGCCGACCGCGGCGAGGTAGTTGCGGTACGCGGCCAGCAGGTCGCCCAGCCGGTCCGGCAGCAGCTCGCGTTCCCACAGCGGCGACAGCAGCATGGCGATCAGCGCCAGCGCGCCGCCGATCAGGGTGTCCTCCGCGCGCAGCTGCACGGTGGTGTGCGCGGAGATGCCGTCGATCTCGAGCAGGATCACCACCAGCCCGGCGAGGCAGACGGCGCTGAGCGCGAGGTTGCCCGGGCCGGCCAGGCGCATGCCGAAGAAGAACGCGCCGATCAGCGCGATCTGGTACCAGGAACCGCCGGGGATCCAGTGCACCAGGGCGGTCGCCAGCAGCAGCCCGGCGATCGTGCCGACGACGCGCATCGAGGCGCGTTGGAACGTGGTCGCGAAGTCGGGGCGCAGCACGACGAGCGCGGTGAGCGGTACCCAGTAGCCGCGGTCGACGCCGCTGAGGCGCACCACCAGATCGGACCCGGCGACGAGCGTCGCGACGCGTAGCGCGTGCCGGAGCACGGCGGCGTCGGGCGCCAGGTTCGCGCGCACGATCGCGACCGGGTCGCGCAGCCGGCGCACGCCGTAGGTGTCCGGCTCCTCGCCGCTGCGGCCCTCCGTCGCGCCGGTGCGTGACGTCTCGACGGCCGCGCGCAGCTGACCCGCCAGCGCCCGCACCCGCGCCGCCGCCGCCCGGGCGGTGAGCGCCGCCGCGCCGTCGGCTGCCCCGCTGCCCTCCAGCCGGTCGAGCTGCGCGTCCACCGCCGCCCGCACCGGACGCAGCACCTCGGGATGCACGGGATCACCGCTGGCGAGCGAGTCGGCGACCGCGTCCAGCACGACGGCCGAGCTGCCCAGCACGGCGAACAGGGCGTGCGCGCGCTCGGGGTCCCCGGCGGATTCGAGCCGCTCGCGGTGCCCGGTCAGCACGAGGATCTCGCGCCGGATCCGCTCGGCCTCGTCGAGCAGCACGCGGTACGCCTCGACGCTCGGGCCGTGATCGTGACCGAGCCCGTACAGCGCGGTGCGCACCGCGCTGAGCGTGTCCCCGGCCGGCGGCCCGACGCTCGTGCCCGCCGGCCGGCGCGCGGCCGCGGCGAGCTCGCGATAGAGGCCGGCCAGGGCCACGCGCTCCGGGTTGTGCCTGCCGAGCGGCCACGCGGCCAGCGCGAGGACGGTCTGGCCGGCCCCGCCGAGCAGCACCAGCAGCCCGACGTGAATCGATGCGGACGCCGGCAGCGGCGTGTGCCCGAGGACCAGCGCCGCCGCCGTCGCCGCCACGCCCACCTGCGTCGCGCTCGGTCCCCCGGCGACGAGCAGCCCGGCTCCGAAGCCGAGCACGAGCAGCAGCGCGATCGACGCCGCGTCGCTGCGCGAGCCGGCGACGGCCAGCCCGCTGGTGAGCGCGGCTGCGAGCGCTGTGCCGAGCATGCGCAGCAGCCGCAGCCGGTACGGGCCGGGACGGTCGGCGAACGCGGTCTGCAGCGCGCCGATCGTCGACGGCAGGCCGAACGTGACGTTCCCCAGCAGCGCCCCGACGACCAGCGGCAGCGCGACGCCCGCCGCGTTGCGCAGCGACACGACCGGATCGGACTGGGTGCGATCCAGCCGCGCCGCCGTGACGAGCAGGTCGACGAGCGCCGACCTGCGAGACGGCATAGGTGCCCTGTCGAGCGTCACTCAACCGACCTTAGGGACGACCACGCGATGAGCGCTCGCGCGAAGAGCCCGCCGCCGCGCGAGCGAAGCGAGCTTGCGGCCGAGCGAAGCGAGGAGCGGCGCGCGAGATGGGCCGCCCCGAGCTTGCGAGGGGTCCAGATCGCGCGCCGCGCCCGGCGGAGAAAGCTAGGCCATCCCGTTGGCTTGCAGGAATGCCTTGGCGACGGCGGCCGGGTTCTTCTGGTCGATCTGCACCGCCTTGTTCATGGTCACGATGGCCTGCGTAGTCAGCAGCGCGCTCACCTTGTTCAGCGTCTGCTCGAACGCCGGACCCTCCGCCTGCAGCACGCTCTTCTTCACCACCGGCACCACCTGCTGGAAGCCGAAGATGCCCTTGGTGTCGGTGAGCACCGTGTACTTGCCGCTGGCCAGCTGCCCGTCAGTGGTGAAGATCGCGATCGAGTCGACCTGGTGCTTGTCCAGCGCGGAGTACTGCAGGCCGATGCTGAGCGGCTTGAACTGGATCTGGTTCAGCCCGTAGGCCTGCTTCATGCCGACGACGCCCTGGTAGCGGGTCTCGTTCTCCGGCGGCCCGCCGAAGCTGAACTTGCCCAGCTTCGTCAGGTCCTCCATCGTCGTCAGGCCGTGCTGCTGCGCGAAGTCCTTGAGCACCGCGACACCGTCGGCGTCCTGGAACGGCGTCGGGTCCAGCACCGCGAAGCCGCGCTCGTTCTCCCACTGCGTGGCGCCCTGCAGCGTCTGCTGCGCCGACTGGGGACGGTCCCCGAGCTTGGCGAGCTCGGTGTAGATCACGCCGGTGTACTCCGGGTACATGTCGATCCTGCCGCTGGTCAGCGCCTTGTCGATCACGGCGGACGCGCCGATGTTGCCCTTGAGGTTCACCGTGAACCCCTGTGCGCGCAAGGCTTGCGCGTACAGGTTGCCGAGCAGGTATTCCTCGGCGAAGTTCTTGTCGCCCATGGTGATGGCTGGCTTGCCCTTGCCGGGCAAGGGGGTCGCGCTTCCGGTCGGTCCGCTCTGGTTCGACGAACCACCGCCGCTGGAGCCGCACGCGGTCAGCGTCGCCGTGATTGCCACGGCCACCCCGACGGCGATCGTGCGGATGAACGGCCTGGTGTTCTTCATCAGGTTCTGCTCCCTTGATCGACCAAATCGGACTGCTCTTCTTGCGTAACCCCACCCTCGGTGAGGACGACCGTGGCCCGCCGCCGGGTAAAGCCGGATCGCGTCGACGACCGCGTGGCGCGCATGCCCGCCGGGGTCACCGCACGCTCGAGCCCGACGAACAGCAACTGGACCGCGAACGTCAGCACGATCAGCACGTAACAGGCGGCGATGATCCCGTCCAGGCCGTAGGACTCGCGGTTGTTGATGACCGCACCGAGTCCGCCGCCGCCGAAGATGCCGCCCAGCGTGGCGGTAGCGACGACGAACACGGCGGACGTGCGGATGCCGGCGAAGATCAGCGGCAGCGCCTGCGGCAGCTCCACCTTCGTCAGCACCTGCAGCGGCCGCAGCCCGATGCCCTTCGCGGCGTCGACCGTGTCGGGATCGACCTGGTCGACCGCGACGTACGCGTTGGTGAGGATCGGCGGGACGGCCAGCACGACGAGCGCGATGATCACGTCCAGCTTGCCGACGCCGACGTAGGGCAGGCCGATCGCGAGCACGGCCAGGCTGGGCAGCGCGCGCCCGACGTTCGAGATGTTGATCGCGAGGAACGAGAAGCGGTGCAGGTGCCCGAGCAGCACGCCCAGCGGCCCGCCCAGCAGGATCGCAATCGCGACCGACTCGGCGGAGATCTCCAGGTGCACCTTGACCTGGTCCAGCAGCAGGTCACCGTGGTGCTCGATGAACGAGAACGCCTCGACGAAGCTGTTGCTCACGGCTCACACCCCTCGCCGCGCCGCTGCCCACGGCGTGAGGATGCGTTGCAGCACGACGAACAGGCCGTCGGCCACGAGCGCCAGCGCGATGCACATGACACCGGCGCCGATGAACTTCGTGTTGAAGCCGCCGCTCGCGATCGCGTCGAAGATCGGTTTACCGAGGCCGGTCGGCATGATGTACGCGGCGACGGTGGCCAGCGAGATGATCGTGACGACGGCGACGCGCAGGCCGGCGATGATGGTCGGCAGCGCGAGCGGCAACTCGACGCGGATCAGGGTCTGCCGCGAGGTGAGGCCGATGCCATGCGCGGCGTCCAGCACCTCCGGCGAGATCGACGACAGCCCGGCGAGGATGTTCGTGAACAGGATCAACAGCGTGTAGGACACCAGCGCGATCTCGACGGTGTACCAGTTGATGCCGGTGATCGACACGAGGATCTCGAACGCGGCCAGCGACGGGATCGTGTACAGCAGACTGCCCAGGAGCGTCACCGGCGTGACCATCCAGCGCGCGCGATGGGCCGTGATCGCCAGCGTGAAGGCGATGACGAAGCCGATGCCGACCGCGATCGCGGTCAGCTCGATGTGCTGGATCAATGCCGGTTCGAACGTCGATCCCCAGTTGCTGCGGAACCAGTCCCAACAGAACGTCTTGTTGTCCAGCACGCAGCTGGACGTCTTTCCGAAATTCGGAATCACCGGTCCGCCGGAATCGGCGGCCGGGGCCAGGAAATACATCAGACCGAAACCGCCATGTCGCCCGTCGGGCGGTGATGAATTGCCTGATTGATCAATTCGATGGACACGTAGCCGAGATCGCCGCCGTCGGCGTCGACGACCCGCAGCGGGCGCAGCGAGTCGGCCATCATGATCGACAGCGCGTCCCGCAGCGTGGTCGTGCTGCTGACGGTCTCGCGGTCGGTCGCGGACGCGGTATCGGCCGGCGGCGTTTGATCGAGCTCGATCTCCCCCACCGTGGTCAGCGCCATCCGCTTCAGCCCGCGGTCGGCGCCCACGAACTGGGCGACGAACTCGTCGGCCGGCTCGGCCAGGATGCGCTCCGGAGTGTCGAACTGCACCAGCTCGCCGCCGTCGCGCAGGATCGCGATCCGGTCGCCCATCTTGATCGCCTCGTCGATGTCGTGCGTGACGAACACGACCGTCTTGCGCAGCTCGCCCTGCAGCCGCAGGAACTCGTTCTGCAGCCGCTCGCGGTTGATCGGGTCGATCGCTCCGAACGGCTCGTCCATCAGCATCAGCGGCGGATCCGCCGCGAGGGCGCGCGCCACGCCGACGCGCTGGCGCTGGCCACCTGACAGCTGGCTCGGGAACCGGCTGCCCATCTCCTGCGGCAGGCCGATCAGCTCGAGCAACTCGGCACCGCGCTGCGCGATGCGCTTGCGGTCCCAGCCGAGCAACCGCGGCACCATCGTGATGTTGTTCAGGATGTTGACGTGCGGGAACAGGCCGATCTGCTGGATGACGTAGCCGATCTCGCGGCGCAGTTGCGCGGGCTGCCGGTCGGCGATGCTGGCGCCGTCGATGAGGATGTCGCCGCCGGTCAGGTCGATCATCCGGTTGACCAGGCGCATCGCGGTCGTCTTGCCGCAGCCGGACGGCCCGACCAGGACGCACACCTCGCCCGCGGGCACCGTGAACGACAGGTCCTTGATCGCCGGGGTGGCACTGCCCGGGTAATGCTTGCTGACGTTCCGGAATTCCAGCGGCGCCGCGGACATCCGCGAACCCGCTTGCGCGGCGGCTGTCTCGGTCTTCGTCATGTTGGAAAAATCCCGCCTTGTCGAATACAGAGCCCGACCATTGTAGCGAGGAGTCCGTTTTGCCCGTCTAATCCGGTGCTAAATCGGGCATATCGCAGGGGATCTCAGTTTGGCGGAATATTGTCAAATCGGCAATCGGGAAGGGTGGAATCCGGCACGCCGTTGCCCGCCCGGCCTTTGGTCAGCCGGACGCGGCCAGTTGGCCGCACGCTCCGTCGATCTCGCGGCCGCGGGTGTCGCGCACCGTGACCGGCACGCCGCGGGCCTGCAGCCGGCGCACGAACTCGCGCTCGACCGGCTTCGGGGACGCGTGCCACTGCGAGCCGGGCGTCGGGTTGAGCGGGATGAGATTCACGTGCGCGAGCCTCGGCGCGAGCAGGTCACCGAGCAGCTCCGCACGCTCCGGCTGGTCGTTGACGTCGCGGATCATGGCGTACTCGATCGAGTAGCGACGGCCGGTGCGCTCGGCGTAACCGTCCGCCGCGGCGAGCACCTCGGCGACCTTCCAGCGCGTGTTCACCGGAACCAGCGTGTCCCGCAGTTCGTCGTCCGGCGCGTGCAACGACACCGCCAGCGTCACGTCGAGGTCCTCCGCGGCCAGCCGGTTGATGGCGGGAACCAGCCCGACCGTCGACACCGTGATCGAGCGACGGGACAGGCCCAGGCCCGCGGGCGCCGGATCAATCAGCCGGTGCAGCGCGGCGATCACCCGGTTGTAGTTGGCCAATGGCTCGCCCATGCCCATGAACACCACGTTGGACAGCCGGCCGACGCCGCCGGCGACCTCGCCGCGGGCGAGCGCGCGGGCCGCGGCCGCGACCTGGTCGACGATCTCGCCGGTGGACAGGTTGCGCTTCAACCCGCCCTGACCGGTGGCGCAGAACGGGCAGGCCATGCCGCAGCCGGCCTGGCTCGAGATGCAGACCGTGGCCCGGTCCGGGTAGCGCATCAGCACGCTCTCGACCAGCGTGCCGTCGTGCAGCCGCCACAGCGTCTTGCGCGTGGTGCCGGCGTCCGTCTCGACGTGCCGCACCTTGGTGAGCAGCGGCGGGAACAGCGCGCCGGCCACCTGCTCGCGCACGGCGGCGGGCAGGTCGCTCATCGCCGCCGGGTCGTTCTCCAGCCGGCCGAAGTAGTGCCGGCTCAGCTGGTCGGCGCGGAACGCTGGCAGGCCGAGGTCGGCCACCGCGGCGCGCCGGCCCGCCTCGTCCAGGTCGGCGAGGTGACGGGGCGGCAGGCCGCGCTTGGGCGCGTCGAAGACGAGGGGCAGGGAGGTCATGACGACATCCATTGTCCCAGACATTTGCGGCCGCCTTCCCCCACGCTCCGACCGGCTTCACGCCGCAAATCTGGTCGGGTCGTGGGGAAGCGGGACCTCACGTGCCCGGGACGATCAGGTCTACCCGTTCCTGCGGGCGCTCGCGCGCGATATAGGCCTCCTCGGACGGCATCCAGTCGTCCAGCCACCGCGTCAGCATCGCCTCGCCGTCGCGTTCGCGCGCGCGGGCGAGGCGCACCTCGCGCGGCGCGTCCACCCAGATCGTGAGCGTCCACGGCACGCGCACCTCGCGCCGGGTCGAGGACACGCCTTCGACGATCACGATGCCGCCCGGCGGGATGTCGTGCCACTCGGCGCCGGTGTCGGTGTCCCAGTCCCAGCGCTGGTACCGCGCGGGACGGCCGTCCAGCAGCGGACGGACCACCTGCGCGTCGAACCGCTCCCAGTCCCACTCCGCGATGCGTGGGCCGGAGAAGTCGTCCACGTGCACGACCACGCTGCCGGGAAGCGCGTGCGCGAGCCGAGCCGCGAGCGTGGTCTTGCCGGACGCGCCGCAGCCGTCGATACCGATCCAGGCGGTTCGTCCGCGCGCCCCCACCTGATCTTGATGGCTATGCGTGGTCATGGCTGCGCGGGCGCATCAAGATCGCGGGTCACACCGGGGCGAAGGCGGACAGCAGCAGGTACGCGACCGCGGCACAGGGCAGCAGCGAGTCCAGCCGGTCCATGATCCCGCCGTGGCCGGGCAGCAGCTTGCCCATGTCCTTCACGCCCAGGTCCCGTTTGATCATGGACTCGCCCAGGTCGCCGAGGGTCGCGGTGACGCAGATGGCCAGGCCGAACAGCAGCCCCTGCCACCACGCCTGGTGGAACGTGAACACCAGGAACAGCACGCCCGCGGCCGAGCAGAACAGCACGGAGCCGGCGAAGCCCTCCCACGTCTTGCCCTTCGACACGATCGGCGCGAGCGGGTGCCGCCCGAACAGCACGCCGGTCGCGTACCCACCGGTGTCGCTGCACACCACGGTCGCGATGAACGCCAGGATCCGCGCGGCGCCGTCGTCGGCGTGCACGGACAGCACGGCGAACGCGGCCAATGCCGGTAGGTACAGCAGCACGAAGCCGGACGCGCGCACGTCCCGCAGGTAGTTTTCGGCGCCGTCTCCGAGCCGCCACACGAAGACCGCGCACACGGCGACGAGCAGCGCGACGACGAGCCCGTCCGGTCCGCGCAGCCACGCCGCGACGAGCATCGCGACGCCGCCGGCGGCGACGGGCGTCAGCGCCACCCGGGCCCCGGACGTGGCGAGCGCCTGAGTCAGCTCGTAGCAGCCGTAGACGACGGCGAGGCCGACGATGACCGCGAAGCTGGGCCGGTAGACGAACAGGCTGGCGACGATGATCGCGCCGAGACCGACGCCGACGCCGATCGCCCGCGGCAGGTCGCGTCCGGCGCGGGACTTCCTCGGCTCAGCTGGAACTGGCGGAGCCCCCGCGTCCGGATCCGCGCTCATGGACGTGCTCACACCTCGAGCAGTTCGGTTTCCTTCGCCTTGACGGCGTCGTCGACCAGCGCGGTGTACTTGGCGGTCAGCTTGTCCAGCTCGCCCTCGGCGCGGTGCACGTCGTCCTCACCGGTCTCGCCGTCCTTGACCAGCTTGTCCAGCGCGTCTTTGGCGTGCCGGCGGATCGAGCGGATGGACACCTTGGCGTCCTCGCCCTTGCCCTTGGCGATCTTGACCAGGTCGCGGCGGCGCTCCTCGGTCAGCTGGGGGAACACGACGCGCACGATCGTGCCGTCGTTGGTCGGGTTCACGCCGAGGTCGCTGTCGCGGATGGTCTTCTCGATCGCGCCGAGGGTGGACGCGTCGTACGGCTTGATGACGGCCATCCGCGCCTCGGGCACCGTGACGGACGCGAGCTGCGGGATCGGCGTGGGCGAGCCGTAGTAGTCGACGACGAGCCGCGCGAAGGCCGACGCGTTGGCGCGCCCGGTGCGCAGGCCACCGAGCTCCTCGCGGGCCACGTGGACGGCCTTCTCCATCTTCTCTTCGGCCTCGAACATGGTCTCGTCGATCATCTGATTCGCTCCAAGGTGTCAGTTCGACCCGGTGACCAGCGTGCCGATCTTCTCACCGCGCACGACCCGCGCGATGTTCCCGTCGGCAAGCTCGAACACGACGATCGGCATGCCGTTGTCGCGGCACAGGCTGAACGCGGTCGAGTCGGCGACCTTCAGGTCCCGGCTGAGCACGTCGTCGTAGGTGAGGCGGTCGAAGCGCACGGCGTCCGGGTGGGTGCGCGGGTCGGCGTCGTAGATCCCGTCCACGCCGCGCTTGCCCATGAGCAGCACGTCGCAGCCGATCTCCAGCGCGCGCTGCGCGCCCGCGGTGTCGGTGGAGAAGTACGGCATCCCGATGCCGGCGCCGAAGATCACGACGCGGCCCTTCTCCAGGTGCCGCTCGGCCCGGCGCGGAACGTACGGCTCGGCGACCTGGCCCATCGCGATCGCGGTCTGCACCCGGGTCGGGACGCCTTCCTTCTCCAGGAAGTCCTGCAGGGCGAGGCAGTTCATGACGGTGCCGAGCATCGCCATGTAGTCGGCCCGGTCGCGGTCCATGCCGCGCAGGCTCAGCTCGGCGCCGCGGAAGAAGTTGCCGCCGCCGGTGACGACCGCGACCTGCGTGCCGGACGCGACGACCTCGGCGATCTGCCGGGCGATGGAGTGGACGACGTCCGGGTCCACGCCCACCTTGCCGCCGCCGAACTCCTCCCCGGAGAGCTTCAGCAGCACGCGCTGGTACGAGCCGCCGACGGACGAAGGGGCCGCCCCGGATTCAGTCATTCGGTGCGGCCCCTCTCGTCGGTTGTTGGTGCGTTGCTGGCAGCCTATCGGGCTGCGTTACGCCTGCCCCACCTCGAAGTGCGCGAACTTCGTGATGGTCACGCCGGCCGCGTCCAGCACCTGCTTGACGGACTTCTTCTGCTCCTGCACGGACTCCTGCTCAAGCAGGACGACGGACTTGAAGAAGCCGTTCAGGCGGCCCTCGACGATCTTCGGCAGCGCGGCCTCGGGCTTGCCCTCGGCGCGCGTCGTCTCCTCGGCGACCCGACGCTCGGCCTCGACCACGTCGGCCGGGACCTCGTCGCGGGTCAGGTACTTCGGGCGCATCGCGGCGACCTGCATGGCGGCCGCGCGGGCGGCCTCGGCGTTGTCGCCGGTGAACTGCACCAGCACGCCGACCTGCGCGGGCAGGTCGGACGCCTTCTTGTGCAGGTAGGTCGCGACCGTGCCGTCCAGCTTGACGGCCCGGCGCAGCTCGAGCTTCTCGCCGATGACCGCGGCCAGCGCCTGGACGTTCTCCTCGACCGTCTTGCCGTCCTTGAGCGTCTCGCCCTTGAGCGACTCGACGTCGGTGGCCGAGGAGCCAGCGAAGTGCGCGACGATGTCGGCGGCGAGCGTCTGGAACTGCTCGTTCTTGGCGACGAAGTCGGTCTCGGACGCGAGCTCGATCATCGCGCCCTCGGCGGCGGCGACGAGCCCATTTGACGCGACGCGGTCGCCGCGCTTGAGGTTCTTCGCCTCGCCGGCCACGCGCAGGTTCTCGACGGCCTTGTCGAAGTCGCCGTCGGCCTCCTCGAGCGCCTTCTTGCAGTCCATCATCCCGGCGCCGGTGGCGTCGCGGAGCTTCTTCACGTCAGCGGCGGAATAGTTCGCCATTTCTCTATCCCTCTTAGGTCAGTAGTGGTCGAAAACGTCTCAGGCGCTCGGCGTCTCGGCCGGCGTCTCGCCGGCACCGCCCGCGCCGCCGGTCTTGAGCAGCTCCTGCTCCCACTCGGGCAGGGGCTCGTCGGCCGCGAGCTGGCCGCCGTCGGCCGGCTTCTCGTCCCGCCCGGCGTTCGCGGCGGCGTTAGCGCGGGCCACCAGGCCCTCGGCGACGGCGTCGGCGACGACGCGGGTGAGCAGCGCGGCGCTGCGGATGGCGTCGTCGTTGCCCGGGATCTTGTAGTCGACCTCGTCGGGGTCGCAGTTCGTGTCCAGGATCGCGATGACCGGGATGCCCAGCTTGTGCGCCTCACCGACCGCGATGTGCTCCTTCTTGGTGTCGACCACCCACACCGCGCTGGGCACCTTGCTCATCTCGCGGATGCCGCCGAGCGTGCGCTCCAGCTTGACCTTCTCGCGGGTGAGCAGCAGCTGCTCCTTCTTGGTGGTGACGCCTTCCCAGCCGCCCTGCTCCATCGCCTCGAGCTCCTTGAGCCGCTGCAGGCGCTTGTAGACGGTTTGGAAGTTGGTGAGCATGC
>Ga0164242_10000864_pt1 | contig 36115 bp, 35 predicted proteins | sample OricomgcompostMG_FD_108783 | JGI IMG/M metagenome (GOLD analysis project Ga0164242, IMG submission 108783) | Miracle-Growth compost microbial communities from Emeryville, California, USA - Original compost - Miracle growth compost (MG) ... | reverse complement strand
TGATAACAAACCAATAGAATTGTGGAGTAACAAAGTCATTTACGAAAAAATTAAATATATTCATATGAATCCTGTTGAAGAAGGTTTTGTTTTTCGACCTGAAGATTATCCATTTAGTAGTGCCGTGGATTATTCAGGAGAGAAAGGTTTACTTGATGGAATTGTCGTTGTAAGATGAGATATAATACAAAAGAAATTGGTCGTAGTAAGATAAAACCACACGAAGGGATTCGTGCGGGAGCTTGGGGAAAATAATGTAAAAGGAATTGGTTGTAGTAAGATAAAACCACACGAAGGGATTCGTGCGGGAGCTTGGGGGCTATCGCTAAAGATGCTTCTTGGAAAGAAAAAGCAGCTAAAGATCGTGAATTCATTAAATATTTTGACAACGCAGCTTTCACAGCTATCGTTAAATAATATTATAACTTTCTTATAGAGAAGGCTGTCTAATTAAGACAGCCTTTTTTGTTTTCATTATTTTGTATATTCGTGGTAGTGAAAAATGTAACGATAATATGCGCTAACATTAACGCAGGATTGCAAAATCCAGCGGAGCTGGAAAATAATGCAAAAGGAATTGGTCGTAGTAAGATAACCCCACACGAAGGGATTCGTGCGGGAGCGGGGGAGAAAGTCAACCACGCTATCCAAATGATACCAATTCAGAAACATTACAAAATGGTAATAGAAGAACTGAATTTAAATTAAAAAAATAATAGTGATTTACAACAACAATAAATGAGAAGAATTTTAATGTTCATATTGATTAATTTTTCTTTTTGTTGTTATGGTCAGCTGAATTTTGAATATGGTTTAAATTCTATAATGCTACAAAATAAAGTTTCGAAAATAGAGGAATATTATATAGAGTATACTGATACTATTATCAAAAATAGTGTTTTAAAAACAGTTTATAATTTTGATGAAAATGGTTATCTTGTAGAAAAGAAAACAACCAATTTATTGGGTGTAATGTCAAGTATCAAATATAATTACGATAAAGAGGGTAAAATATTTACGATAGATACCATCGGATTTGCCCTTGGAATATCTGGGTCTTCAAATGACACGATAAATGAAAGTATCTGTACAGAGCAGATATATGTAAAAGGTGAACGGAAAATTTTACATAGTTTTCAACTTTTTCCTTCTGATTCAATTAGTAATGAAAAGTGGTTTAAATATAATAAATACGGTAATGTAATACAGGAAAAAGAAGTTCAAATAAATAATGGAAAAGAAGTAATTAATGTAACTTCAATATATTCATATAACGATAATGGTTTATTAGAGCGAATTAGAAGTTCAAGCGAATCAAATAATATTTTTGAGATTAGATACGTGTATTATCAGTAAAAAATTAAGAAATAGGGTAATGTTCCAAACAATCACTTTAACAAATAATTTTTGTTAACATTTTGAGAACCTTGGCATATCGTTAAAAAAGCAAGAATGATTCGTAAAGAGCTTGATAATTAACAAATTGAAAATCAGTAATTTATAATTTGAAATCAAGAATTTACAATCTGTAATCAAAAAAAAATCTACAAAAACCTCTTCCCTATCGTAATGTTAGCATACAAGCTAGGAAAAACATATTGATTTTTCGTTTGATACATCAAAGGTACTTTCTGGAAGTAGATATCTATTTGAGAACCTAATTCTATTCCCCAAAGGACTTGACGGCGTGTACTTATGTCAAAATAAACTCCTGTTTTGAGAAATAATCCGGGTAAAAAGGAAGCGTTTCCTAATCCTTTGAACCAAGGTGCGCGACCATAAATATTTTCTGGATGATGAATAGCAGGATCGTATCTCTCTTCTGCGTTGTAAAATGTAGAAGTATTCAAATCTAATTTTCTCACTTTAAGAAAAACTGGTTTTAGCAAACCAAGTGAAAGTCCTGCAGCCCAAACGAAATCAATTTCGACACCTTTATCTCTCAATTTTTCAAATAAAAGGACTTTACCGCCATAGAAAGGACGAAAAGCAATCAAAGAGTTTAATTTTCCGTAATAATATCCTTTTGCATCTTTGAAAACAGAGTTAAACGCTTTGTGCTCTTTTTCATTGCGAATGTTACCAATGCTAAATCCATACATGACTTTGTATCGATTCGTTTTTCGTTTAGCAAATTGAAAATTTACTCCCCAACCATTTGTCGAAAGTGTAAGTCCTCCATATATCTCTCGTTTCAGCTGTCCTTCTGGTTTTGTCTCATTAGGAAGTTGAGCGAATGAAATAAGTGGAAAATAACAAAAAAATAGTATTTTTAGGCTCTTTTTCATTTACTATAGAATAAACAAAGTTAAACAAATATAAATCTCAACCATCATGCCGACATCAAAAGTCACTTACGAAGGAAATTTACGCACTACATGCACACATTTAAAATCTGGTGAATCAATCATTACAGATGCGCCTTTAGACAATAACGGCAAAGGAGAAGCATTCTCTCCAACTGATTTAGTTGCAACAGCTCTAGGCTCTTGTTCAATGACAGTAGTTGGCGTTTATTGCAATACTCACGACGTTACATTTAAACATGGTGAAGTAGAAGTTACGAAAGTAATGGGAAGCGATCCACGAAGAATTGTTGAGGTTCACCTAAAATTTGATTTTACAGGAAATGGTTGGGACGAAAAAATCCAAACAATTATCAAACGTGTTGTTGAAACTTGTCCTGTTGCGAAGAGCATCCACCCTTCTATCGAAGTTTTTATTGATTACTGTTTCTAATACGCATCAATTTAGAGGTAGATTGATTATTTGTTTTTAGGACATAATAATAATTCCCATCAGGTAATTGAGTGGTATCATAACGTATAATGTGCATTCCTTTTTTAGATTCATCGTCTAATAAAAGTGCTAATTGCTCATTTCCTTTATTTTCAATGGAAAAATGAACGTGTTTTTTCTCTTTTTGTTCAAATAAAAACTCTACTTCACCTTTAGAAATAGGATTTTCTAGTGAATACAAAGTAATAAACTCATCTGCATTGGGTTGATCTTTTCCCCATTTTTTAAGCAATTTCTTGTAAAGAATCACACATACTATAATCGACAACGTAACAATCAAAAAATTGACGCCGTACTGAATTGGGTTATTCATTAATATCATAATGTGATTACTCCTTTAATTTCTGCTGATTTACGGTATATTTCTATAACGGATTCAGCGCTTAACATTAATTCTTTCACTGTTATAGAAGTGTAATTTCCTTTGCTTGAATCGTGAAAAGCCATTTCGTTTTGAGATTCAAAAAGAGACATTACTCTCGCCATGGTTTCTTTATCATTAGGAACAATGAATTTGAACAGATAGACCGAAGGCCATGTTTCAAGTTCTAATTGTTCTAATAATTTTTTGAAAGGATCTTCTTCCGCCATGTTCTATAATTTTGAAAGCAAATTTAACCTTTTCAATTCGTTCTTGAGCAGTTTTGGTAATTGTTCTGCGTTATTTTTTAAATAAATACCTGAAAGAGGTGATTTTTTACGTTCATTTTCCAATTCTTGCAATAATTCCATCGGATCTATTTCCACAGAAGCAATAATATCATCGTCCGCTTCTTTTTCCAGAATAGCACCAAAAATTTGTTGGTATTGATCTTCCATTTCCATCCAAGCTTCTATAATTGAGCGAAGAGCAGCTGTTTCCATCTCCATAAAAACAAGATTCTTAAACCTACTTCGCTCGATTTGCAAAATATTAAAATCTTCATACCATTCTTGTGTAAAATTAATTGGATCAAAAGAAAGTGGTTCAGATTTTAACTGCTCATATTTGAATAAGAAATGATATGCTTCCACCATCTTTTCCAATTTATTTAAACGCGCCAAGAAAAGTTTTTTAACAGGTGCTTTTGTGATGAAAAACGTTTTGTATTCGAAAACTTTCGTCAATAAAGTATCTCCCGGATCTTCATTTCCATCCCATTGAAAAAATAATTTAGCTTCTGCTTCAGATTGAATCATGTTTGCATTAATTTTCATCAAAGTTGGCGAAAAAATTGCTAATTTTAACCTATGAATCAGCATTTCATTCAAGACTTAGAAAATATCATCCAACATCAACTTCCGGGTGAATCTGCTCATTCTTTAATGATACCAACTCGACTGAGAGCAAGTGCTGCGATAGAACAACAACTTCCGTTTATTAAAAGTGCTGTTGCCATCTTGTTATTTGAAGAAGATAATCTTTGGAAATCTGTTTTAATTGAACGTCCAATTTATGAAGGCGTACATTCTGGACAAATGGCTTTTCCTGGTGGAAAACAAGAAAAAGAAGACCCCAATTTAATCTCAACAGCCTTGAGAGAAATGACGGAAGAAATTGGTTTTGAAGACACTGATATTCATCATTTGGGCGAATTAACGAATGTCTATATTCCTGTGAGTGGATTTATGGTTTATCCACAAGTATTTTTTACGAATTCAATTCCAGTTTTTACACCAGATCCAAGAGAAGTAAAATCAGTTATTACATTTCCAATTCAGGAATTATTAGATCCTTCTATACTTTTAAAAACTTCCATCGACCTAAAAAATGGAACTACGTTAAAAGATATGTCCTATTTCAACATCGAAAATCGCATCGTTTGGGGCGCTACTTGCCTTATGTTGAATGAATTAAAAACGTGCATTCAACTACTTGATTTAAAGTAGATTTATTTTTTTTGATTTGTATAGAATTCAACTGCTTTTCTGACAGAACCATTTTTGGTTAAAAGTTCTAAAGCAAGTTCGTATGAAACGCCAATTTCATTCATAATCATTTTCGCACCTCGATCTACTAACTTATTGTTGCTCAATTGCATATCTACCATACGATTTCCCTTAACTCTTCCCATTTTTATCATCAATGAGGTAGAAATCATATTCAAAACCAATTTTTGAGCTGTACCAGATTTCATGCGAGTACTTCCTGTCACAAATTCTGGCCCCACAACTGGCGTCATTGGAAATTGAACGAGTTGCGCTAGTTTACTTTCAGGATTACATGAAATTCCACCGGTAACAGAACCTAATTTATTTGCTTTTTCTATTGCTCCGAGGACATAAGGCGTAGAGCCCGAAGCTGCAATTCCAACCAAAGTATCTTTTTTAGAAAATTGATATTCCATCAAATCTTTCCACGCTTGTTCTGTATCATCTTCGGCAAATTCTACTGCTTTTCTAATGGCATTATCTCCACCTGCAATTATTCCTATCACTACTCCATGTTCTACTCCAAAAGTTGGTGGACATTCAGAAGCGTCTACAATTCCCAATCGTCCGCTTGTTCCTGCGCCAATGTAAAATAAACGTCCGCCTTGTTGCATATTTACAAGAGTAGCATCTACAAATACCTCTATTTGTGGGATAATCGCTTCAACCGACAAAGCTACTTTTTTATCTTCTTGGTTCATGCCTTTGAGCAATTCCGAGGTTGACATTTGTTCTAAATGTTGATGTAAACTTTCCGATTCTGTGATTTGTTTCATAGATACTATTTCATTGTTCAAATAGATGTTAAATTTACACATTAATAGAAATAAACGACTTTATTTGTATAATTTACCTTATGATTCTTTATCCGCCAGCTAAAATCAACTTGGGTTTACGTGTAACCAAAAAACTAAATGATGGTTATCATGCTATAGATACAGTTATGTACGCTATTCCATGGTTAGATATTCTTGAAGTTGTTCCTGCTGATGAATTTAGATTTACCAGTTCTGGATTGGCTATTGATGGAAATTCAAGCAATAATTTATGCGTAAAAGCTTATAATCGCTTAAAAAAAGAAACTACAAAAACATTTCCAGTTCACATACATTTACACAAACAAATACCAATGGGTGCAGGACTTGGAGGAGGTTCTTCGGATGCTGCATCTACGCTTTTGGCTTTAAATGAACTTTGGAATGCAAATTTAACGGATAAACAACTTGAAGCGATTGCTGGAGAACTAGGAAGCGATTGTCCATTTTTTATTCAAGCAAAAGCAAGTTATTGTACTTCAAAAGGAGAAAAAATGGAGGAAATTAACTTAGATTTATCTGGATATTGGATAAAACTGATGTATCCTTCCGTTTCAATTTCTACTGGAGAAGCATATCAAAAAATTATGCCGAAAGAAGTTAAAAAGACAAGTGCAGCTTGTGTTTTAGAAAATATTTCTCAATGGAAAAAAGAACTTTTCAATGATTTTGAAACGCCTATTTTCAACTTACATCCTTCGCTTAAAAAAATAAAACAAGATTTATACAGCGAAGGTGCAATTTATGCTAGTATGTCTGGAAGTGGCTCTGTCATTTTTGGAATTTTCACTGAAAAACCTACTGAAAACAAATTAATTAGTTCAAATAATTCAATACAGAAAATAATTTCGCTCTAAGAACTTAATTTTTGATACTTTTAAACGCCTATTTAATCTAATAAGAAAACATGAATCGAATTTTAGCAGGATACTTTCTACTATTGACCTTTGGTCTTCATTCTCAAACAATTGATACGTTTAACGGCGAAGAAAAAGCGTATATGTATCACGTTGTCATGAAAAGTCCTATTCTTAAAGTCAATATTGGTCGCTATTTCGAGTATTCTGGACCAAAAATATTTTGGAGAGATACTATTTTGAATTACGATTCTATGGAAGTTTTGATTATCAATCAGCCAGAATTATTGTTTATTCGAACTTCAGAAATTGCTAAATCTCCTCCGGGAATTATTGCAGAATTGAGTAATAAAATGGCTTTATGGGAATTGAATTTATCGCTCCTAGCCTATCAAGACAAAGACAATCCAGAATTATTGCGTTATAAAAACAAATTTGAAACGTTCAAAAAATTATTGATTGAAAATTTACCTTCTGCTGCGTTGACAAAAGATCAAAATGGAGAAATAACCTTTCAAGAAAAGATCATGAAAGTGATTAATCCAAGTTTGGCTTTTAACGACAAAACAGCTTTGTTGAGTTCATTCTATTTTCTGACAATTGATGATCAAGCAGCTACTTTAAAAGGAATTAATCAAAGTGTAAATGCTTGGGTTAAGAAACGTTCGTATGAACTATTTACTCAACTTGGTGGAAATACAAATCATTTTAAAAATCAACTAATTGCTGCAGGTGATGGTTCAAATACATCTGGATTATTGAATGAACGCGAAAAAGATGAAAGTGGCAGATGGAACAGAGGATTACCAAAAGCAGTTGGCTTATTTCCTTATCAATTTCATATTGAACCTTTAGAGAATTCAAAACAAAGTGAACTCGTTTCTGAACGTTTTGCTGTGCTCAATTTTCAAACTATCGGACAAAATCGTCAAACGAATATTCATCCAGATGTTTGGGGTTACAACGATAAAAAACAAACTACAGTTGTTATCGAAAAGAAAGGTAAATCTTACGTTCTTTTTGGTTCGGGTAATACGCGTTTTTTATCTCCCGATTCTACTTTTTCAACTGGAGCAACTTTTTATGCTTTAATTAAAGAATTAGAAAATAAATGGATCAAAGATTTGAATGAAAGAATCTACGGTAAAAAGGGAATTGAAGCAGATATAACTTTCTGGAAAGGGCAAGTTGCTGTTGCTTATGATAAAATCAAAGTTACTGAAATGGGCATTAGTTCCATGAATGTATCCACTTTAAGCACAACAAAACAAGGAAAAAAACAACGCGCAAAAGATCAACAAAAGTTGATTACAATGAACGAACGACTTTCATATTGTCAAGCTAAAGTAAAATACCATGAAAATGAGAAAGACAAAGCGCTGGTAATCTTAGAAAGCTACAAGAAAAAATTAGAGAAATACAAGCAACTTATTGGCTACACTTGGGTAAAGTGGACAGAAAAGAATCTATTTTACACATTTGAAGATGGAGCTACATTTAATCTTTATACACAAGAATTTCGTTTTCCAGCAAGTGAAAGTCCAGAATCATTTGAAGTGAGATTACTTGCTGTTCCATACAGCGCTTTAAGCAAACAAGCCGATGAAGTAATGTTGCATTTGTCTATTACGGATGTAGAACCGGGTTTTGACAGAACTATTCAACTCGTTGGTAATGACTTATTTCCTTCTAATTCTTATGCTTTACAAAAAGATTTATTTAGCGAAGCAGATAGCGTAGCTGTTTTAGAAGTATTTGAATTACTATTAAAAAAACCAAGCATAGAAATTATCGCTCGTGGACAAGGAATTGCAACTTGGGAAGATGGAGCTATCAAAAAGATGTCTCCACCAATTGAAGAAAATAATTATCCAGGAGCAAGTAAAGAAGAACGTTTAGCGAGCAAAATGGATTCTACATACAGTCGCTTGAGAAAAACAGAACTTTTTGTTGGTCCAAATGAAGAAACGATATTAATAGAAGTGAATTCTTATACAGATCCCGTAAGAACAGATTTTGAACCTCAAAATGCGCTTTTAAAGGAAATGATCGCAACTAAAAAGATTACCAATAACGATGCATTAAGCGTTTATAGAACGGCAGCTTTATTGAATCAATTAAAAGCAGAGCTTAATTTAAAAGCAGGAATGTATCTCACTCGAGAACAAGCGAAAATAGTTATTGATCACTTAAATAAAGCGATTCAACAAACTAGAATTGCAGTTGGAACAAGTTCCATTGCACTTTCAGAATTATAGGAAATAAGAAACTTAAAAGGTTTTACCATGCAAAAAGTGGTAAACCTTGCATCATTGCTTTTACTTTTTTATGTGTATCGGCAATAATCGTTTCATTTTCATGATTCATCAAAACATAGTCAATCATTTCAACAATTGGCTGAATATCATTCACTTGCAACCCACGTGTGGTGATAGCAGAAGTTCCAAGACGAATACCTGAAGTAACAAACGGAGATTCTGTATCAAAAGGAACCATGTTTTTATTGACTGTAATTTCAGCTTTTACGAGTGCATTTTCAGCGATTTTTCCATTTAGATTTTTAGGTCTTAAATCGATTAACATACTGTGATTATCTGTACCGCCAGAAATTACTTTATAACCTAAATCCATAAACAAGCTTGCCATTTTTTGAGAATTAGCAACAACTTGTTTCATATAGGTTGTATAACTTGGAGATAATGCTTCTTTAAAAGAAACTGCTTTACCAGCGATTACGTGTTCTAAAGGGCCGCCTTGTGTTCCAGGGAAAACGCCAGAATCTAGTAAAGATGACATTTTTCTTAATGTTCCATTTTTCAATGTTAATCCATACGGATTATCAAAATCATTTCGCATCATGATAACTCCACCACGAGGTCCACGAAGGGTTTTGTGTGTTGTAGTTGTTACGATATGGCAATAATCCAACGGATCGCTTAATAATTTTGTAGCTATTAATCCAGCTGGATGAGAAATATCCGCTAAAATGATTGCGCCAACTTTATCAGCAATTTTACGAATACGTGCATAATCCCAATCTCTACTGTATGCAGAAGCACCACAAACAATCATATTTGGATGAATTTTTTGAGCAACTTCTTCCATCATATCATAATCAACAAGACCTGTTTCTTTGTTTACACCATAGAAATGAGGTTCGTATAATTTCCCTGAAAAATTCACAGGAGAACCGTGCGTAAGGTGACCACCATGCGATAAATCGAATCCTAAAATTTTATCACCTGGATTAAGACAAGCAAGCATAACTGCGGCATTTGCTTGAGCACCTGAGTGCGGTTGAACATTAGCCCAAGTTGCTCCAAACAATTCTTTTAAACGATCGATTGCAAGTTGTTCAATTTGATCTACGATTTCACATCCTCCATAATATCTTTTTGCCGGAAGACCTTCAGCATATTTATTGGTCAAAACTGAACCCATAGCTTGCATCACTTCATCACTTACAAAATTTTCTGAAGCAATAAGTTCTACACCGTTTAATTGTCTTTGTTTTTCTTCTTCAATTAATGAAAAAATGGTAGCATCATTGTAACTCATCTTATTTGTATTAAATCGTTATTTATTTTTACTTTTCATGATTAAAGTAAGTCCTTCTTTCAACGTTGTATCTGGTTTGTAATTGATTAATCGCATTAATTTATCCGATGAACCAACACGTCTTTCTACTTCATAATCATAGCGTTTTTTAGGCGCATCAATATATTTAATGGTTGATTTTGAATTGGTAACATCTAAAATAGCATGCGCCAAATCTTCAATATTCCATTCGTGTTCATTTGCAATGTTTACAATATGTGAACCTTCAATTTGCATCAAACGAATACACGCTTCTACTGTATCATCGATGTAAGTAAAATCACGTGTTTGTTTTCCTGTTCCAAAGACAGTGAGCGGTTCATTTATCACAGCTTGTTCAAAGAATCGTGGAATTACCATTCTGTTATCTTGGTTATGTCCGTAAACATTGAAAAAACGCAAGCAAATTGAATTCAATCCTTTTTCGTCAAAATGAGAAGCAAGGTAAATTTCATTGTAACGTTTTGCCATTGCATACGATGTTCTTGGATCTACTAAAACTTCTTCTGTCAAAGCAGATTCAATTGCAGAATGTCCGTAAATACCCGAAGTTGAAGCATATAATATTTTTTTAACGCCATTCATAGAAGCTGCCATAACAACATTGCGAGTTCCAATAACTTCAACATCCATCGTTTCTACTGGATGATCTGCAACTACATCAACACCTAAAACAGCTGCAAAATGAAATATTATATCACAACCCTTCGCTGCATTATTGACCACTTCAGCATTTCGAACATCGTCGTGAATAAATTCAATTTTGTGAAATGTTTCAGAATCTATTTTATTTCCTCTTAGTAAATTGTCTAAAACAACCACTTGATGACCGTCATCTACTAATCTTTTGGTAAGATTACTTCCAATAAAACCTGCACCACCTGTAACTAATATTTTCATTTGTTTGAGACTTATTTATTCCCTACTCTTCGCAAAGTAACGTAATTATGTGTGTATTTTTGAATATCTTGTCTATAAATTCCTTTTTCGTCAAAATTATCTTCGCGAACACACCCACTTGCGTGCAAGATAGTATTATTGCTTGATAAAATTCCAACATGAATGACTTTTCCATCATTATTAACAAAAAAAGCTAAATCACCTTTTTGTCGTTGAGAAAATTCAATTTCTTTTCCTTCTTTTACTTGAGTTGAAGCATCTCTTGACAATGAAATTCCTAAGATTTGACAACAAACTTGCGTTAATCCTGAACAATCAATTCCAAAAAAGCTTCTTCCACCCCATAAATAAGGTGTATTGAGGTAATCTTTTGCTAATTCTTCTAAAGAAAATTTCTTTGTATTATCTGAAATCGAAAATAATTTTTCTTCGCTTTCAGCAATTAAACTCCCTTTACTGAGTAGTTTTTTTCCTTCTGAAGTAGTAATAGTGATGAAATTCGTTTGAAGTCTTTTTTTGCTTTCTTTTTTCCAATTGGAATATTCAGTTTCATCAATCAATTTGACTTGCTTAGCATCTATGAAACCAATATAACCATCTGAAACAACAGAAATTTTAACCCAAGGAAAACAATGTCTAATTACCTCAACATCCTCTCCGTATAGTAATTGACTTACCATTTCTGAACTGTCGCTCGATTCTTTCCGAATGGGAGCACATGAAACTTTTGTTATACCAAACTGGGACATTTACTTCAGAGGAAAACTGCGCATATTCACCAAGTTAATTGCTTGATAAAAATGACGTTCATTGTGATAAACTACATACATTAAACAATCTCCTAAGCGCAAACGCACCATTTTTGAAATAGAAAGTGGAACTTTCACTTTTCTCAAACTCACGTTTTCTGACATCGAAATAATCTTCAACATAGTTTCTTGATTTTCCAAGAAAGTATCGAATTCATTTTCCTTAACCGCATCTTTATTAAAAAAGGGATCGTACTCTTTCGGAGCTCTGAATTTACGTTTTACATTATGTAAATTACCTAATTTCATTGATTTCCAAGCAGAACGACCCAATGGACTAGAAATAAAAGTTGATTTTGAATCTTTAAATCGTGTTGTTTCTATTTTTTCTACAATCGCATTATTGTAATATGCAGCATATGCATTTAAGTGCCAAAAAATTTCATTCAAACTCCAAGTTTCTGGGTTTGGACGCCAATTGCGTTGATTGTTTGATAGTTTTTGGAAAGACTTAGTGGCACGCTGAATAATCTCTTGTGTAAGAGAGGATAAATCACCCAACAAAACCGATGTTTGAGAATTTGACATACTTCAGAAATCGTTTGTTCAAAGATAAAGTCTATGCTTGATATATCATTGTTTTTTTTCGTAATTTTTTAACATTTACTTCTTGATTAAAAAAAAAGAAGGTTATTTATTACGAATACATCAACTCAAAAGCACTGTGATAGGCATTTAACTTTTCGATATGTTCTATCCATTGCTTGTAAAATGGATCGTTTCCAATTGTTGCACTATCAGCAAAAATAACTAAGCGCTTTTTAGCACGCGTAATAGCAACATTCATTCGTCTATAATCATTTAAAAAGCCAATTTTCTGCTCGTGATTAGAACGCACCAAAGACAGAATAATCCCTTCATCTTCTTGACCTTGGAAACTATCTACGGTAGAAATTCGATTTGATTTTAATTCAGCTTGTTCTTTTAATAAACTAACTTGTCCTTGATACGGACTAATAATACTCCAGTGAATATTTTTTGCGTAATCCGTTTGTAAAAACTGAAGTATTAAATCTACTTCACCTTTATTTATTCTACTTCCGGAATTTTCATCGTTCGATTCTTCCGCACCTGAACCTGCTGTATCATAAAATAACAAAGAATTTTCAGTTGATGGCGTAGCAGATTTTAGTTTATTTTCGTAGAAATAACTGTTCGAAAACGAACAAATTTGCTCATCCATTCGATATTGCGTATCCAACAAAACAGTGAGTTGTTCTTTATCAAAAAATGCTTCCAAAATAGATCTTCCAGCAGGTAATTTCATCGCTTGATCAGCAATTAAAGTCGGCGGAAGTTGAAATGGATCTCCCACAAAAACAATATTCTTAGCAAATTTCATTACACACCAAGCAAGCGGTTGTATGCATTGTCCTGATTCATCTAAAATAGCCATATCGGCAGAATAACCTTCTGGTAAATCATCGTAAAGTGCTATTGGCGTTCCGCAAATAACATCCGCATTTTCGATAGTTTTGTTGAGAACAAATTTTCTCAATGCATTTATTTCTTTGCGAATAGATTTTACTTCTTTATAAAGTAAACTACGCTGTTCTCTTTCTTCTTTTCCGAAATTTCGTTTGTATTGAGAAGCCAGTTTTCGATATTCTTCTGCTTGCTTTTTTAATTTTTTGATTTGTTTACTTTCTGGTGCATTTTCAATAATTCCCTCTGGTGTAAAAGGCAAAATATCTTCTTGTATTTTCGTGTTATTTCCTAATCGAACAACATTTATACCCAAAGAAATTAACTGACGAGTTAAATGGTCAACTGCAGCATTGCTAGGAGCACCCGCAACCACTTTCTTGCCTTGAACTTTCAATTCTTGCACCGCGTGAGCTATTGTCGTTGTTTTCCCCGTTCCTGGAGGCCCATGCAAAATCATCACACCACTCAAACCCATAATAGATTGAATAGCATTTTGTTGACTCTCATTCAAATTTGTTGCATGACTAATTTCAAATTTCTCAACTGAAGTAGTGTATTTTCCCGTGAGATAATTTGCAAAAAGTTTCAAATTTTCATTTTCTCCTTGTTGCAACTGTATCATTATTTTATCCATCACACCAAACGTGCGATTGTCTGGAGCAATTTTCATCCCTATTCCCTTCTCCTCTATCCAATCGGGAAAATCTTCTGACAATAATTTTATAGAACCGCCTTTATCATCAATATCCATTAATTGAGCTGGAACTAGTTGACCATCTACGCCAAACATCTCTATTGAAGTTCCGCCCTTAAACAAAGAACGATCTGTTCCATACACAAATTGAAAATCCAACAAAGGAAAATCTCCCAAGCCAAAATAACGATGCGTAATTTTCAAAGGATGAATAATCAAGCCTAATTGTCGAAGTTCTTTTAAACTTTGAGCATTGACAGTTGATCCATAGCGTTGATTTTGCGCATCTTTCTCAATACGAATAAGTTCTCGTTGTTGTTCGATATAAAGTTGGATATCTTGAATTGCTGGCATACATTTTATTTCTAGTACAAAGTAAAGAAACTTATAATAAACTTTTACCTTGAATTAAACTTACGTAAATTTGTATTTAATAAATGTCTTCCATCATGACAAAGCAAAAAGAAAACTGGAATGCACTTTCTCCCGAAGAAGAGCGCGTAATTTTAAGAAAAGGAACCGAAATGCCATTTACTGGTGAATATGAAAATTTTTATGAAACAGGCGTTTTTGTTTGTAGACAATGTGAAGCTCCACTTTACGAATCGAGCTCAAAATTTAAAAGTGGTTGTGGTTGGCCTTCATTTGATGATGAAATTCCCAATGCCGTAAAACATTTGCCTGACGCAGATGGAAGAAGAATAGAAATTGTTTGTGCAAATTGCAACGGACATCTTGGACATGTTTTTAAAGGAGAACGTTTCACTGCAAAAAACACACGTCATTGCGTGAATTCTATTTCGATAAAATTTGTGAAGAAAAACGAGAATTAAATTCCAATCGTTTCAAAAAGTGTTCTGTTTTGAATAGAACGTCCCAAGGTTATTTCATCAGCATAATGCAATTCTGATCCAACAGCAACTCCACGAGAAAGCGTTGTTGTTTTTACTTTGAATGGCTGTAATTTTTTGAATAAATAAAAATTGGTTGTATCTCCTTCCATTGTAGAATTTAGAGCAAAAATGATTTCTTTTAAATGGTTGTTTTTTGCCTTATCAATCAACGGTTGAATGGATAAATCTGATGGAGCAATTCCTTCCATTGGAGAAATAATTCCACCTAAAACATGATAAATTCCTTTATAAGTTTCTGTAGCTTCAATAGCCATTACATCTCGAATATCTTCAACCACGCAAATTGTTAAGTGATCTCTTCCTGGACTCAAACAAATTTCGCACACTTCTTGATCAGAAATATTCCCACAAGAAGTACAGAATTTCACTTCTTTTTTCATCTTGATAAAAGCTTGTGCAAAGCGTTCAACCGAAGCCTCATCTCTTTTCAGGAGATTTAAAACTAAACGCAAAGCAGAGCGTTTTCCAATACTTGGTAAACTTGCTAATTGCTCAACTGCTTCTTCGATATACCTAGAGTGGATATTCATTCCCCAAAAGTAAAAAAGTTCAAGGACATATTTGCGATTTTATTATTCATTACCGAATAAATCATTAAATTTGCACCCCAATTATGGAAGATAGAATACAATTTACACTTTTCGGGCTACAATTACAAGAACCAATGGCGTTAATTTTCAATTGGTTAATTGCAATACTCTGTTTTGTTTCTTATTTCAAACTAAAAAATAACACTGGAAAATTCACTCTTTATTGGCGATTATTTTTCCTCATATTTGGTTTATCTACGCTAGTTGGTGGTTTGTCACATCTTTTATTTCAGTATACAGGATTTTACGGAAAATACCCTGTTTGGATTTTGGGAGCGTTAGCCGTTTTTATGAGTAGTTTGGCCATGCTTCAAGTAGAAACTATGTCTGCTAAAAAGAAGCAATTTTGGGTTGTATTATTACTATTGAAAGGAGTTGCAGCAATTGTATTCTCTATTATTTATTCAAAATTCATATTCATAGCTATTGACGCAGCAATTGGATATATCTTTTTCTGTATGATTTACAGCATTGTTCTCAACAAAAGAACTTATAATGTTCAACGTTTTATTTGGGCAGTCGTAGTTTTGATTCCTTCGATTGTATTTTATGTAGGTAAAATATCTATTGGAAAATGGATGAACGAACAAGATATCGGACACATCTTCATGTTCATAACGATATATCTTTTCTATTTAGCTGTTCAATCTTATTCTAAAAATCCACTTCAAGAAGGAGCAATTAAAGCTAAATAAGCTTTTTAATTTATCTTACAGAGAAATTAAGTTTCATTGAGATTGTCGCCGTTTTCATTTTAGAACCCGTATTGAAAGCTCCACCCCAAGAATAATCTTCGTTTGAATTTTGTCCTGTTATTTGAAAAACTCCCATTTGAGCATCTTTTAAATAACCTAATTGAGCATCTGCATTCTCAGCAATTTTTTCGGCACGACTACGAGCATCTTTGGTTGCTTCGGCAATCATTTCAATTTTTAAACTTGCAAGTTTCGTGTAATAATATGCTGGATCATTCGAGTAAAATTCTACACCGAAATTGATCAAATCAGTAATTTCTCTAGAAATCGATTCTATTTCATCTACTCTTTTAGATTCTATTTCAACATCTTGCGACAATGAATATCCAGAAAATTGACTGTGTTGATTTCCATTTTCATCGTACGTATAATCATAATCTTTAGAAATATTTACAGCAGAGAAACGCATTTCTTTAGCTTCAACTCCTTTAGCTAGAAGGAATTTACGAACGCGATCTTTATCACTTTTAATATTGTAATACGCTTGTTTTAAGTTAAAACTTTTGTTGGTGAAACTTCCTCTCCATACAATTAAATCTGAAGTAAAATCTTTCGTTCCAGATCCAGTTACGCTAATTGAATAATTGGTTTGATTTCGTTTTGAATAGGTATGTGATAAAATCATCACTGCAATCAATCCAGCAACTGAAAAGATGATTGTGTTTAGGTGTTTTTTAATATTCATCATAAGGAAAATTTTGGATAAATATACAGAAATAGATGTTTTGATTTCAATTCTTAAAAAAATAATTCAAAAAAAAGTGAGCCATTAAATAAAGGCTCACTTTTCAAGAATGTAATTTTAACTTATTGTTTTACAATACGTTTAGAAAATTCTGATTTTCCATCAGTGATTACTACAAAATAAGTTCCTGCAGTTAATGTACCGATAGAATAATTATTTGAATTGGTTGGTTCAAATGACATCATCGTTCTTCCGCTCAAGTCAATTACTTTTATCGATGAAATTTGAGTTGCACCTTCAATCGTGAAATGATCATTCATTGGATTTGGATAGATTGAAATAGAAGTAGCATTTGCATTCTCTTCGATTCCAGCACAAGCTGCTGCTGTAACAGAAACTTGGTCCGTATTTACACAACCAGCAGCGCTAGTTCCTGTAACCGTAAAAATAGTAACACCTAAAGTAGGTGTAAAAGGAACATTATTAGTAATCCCATTATTCCACGTATAATTTGCAGCGCCTGAAGCAGCAAGCGTAACATTTTGACCAACACAAACCGATTGATCCGTACCTGCATCAACAGTTGGTATAGCATGGATTTCTAAATCTGTACCATTATCTGCACTTATTACAGCTGGATTTGAAGAAGTAACACGAACACGATAAGCTGTTCCTACAACTGTTCCCATAGGAATAGTACAAGGAATTGACAAATTACCCGAAGTTGTAGAACTTAGAGTTCCAATTGTAGTTGGAGCAGTAAAGCTTCCACTTGCATCCGATAATTGAGCAGTAAATACATTACCAGAAGTAAATGTTCCAGCGCTCACAAAGTCTAGACCAAAAGTTGATTGAGCATTATAACACCATCCTGAAGTATTATCTGGAGCAACACCTGTAATTGTTTCCGAACTCACAGCAACAGCAGTAATTTTAACTTCGTCTATGGAAAATGCAGGATCATTTCCGCTTCCAGCATTTTTCCAATTAAAGCGGAATGACAATGTAGCTTGGTTATCCCAAGCAGGAAGAGTAACTGAAGCGAGTGTCCATGCGGAAACATTTACATACGTTCCAGCATCTGTCCAAGACACTCCATTATCTAAACTATACTGAAGTGTCCCATAAGAAACACCTGTTGCTCCCGCACTTAAATAAAAGAACGAAATAGTTGTTGTATTCATTCCTGTTGTGGCAACTGAAGTAGTCATAGTGGCATTTTGATCACTTGTAGAACCTGTATCAAAATTTGCATTGCAAGCCGAAAAACCAATACAAGCTGTCGCATTATTAATATGAAGGTAAGTAGATTGTGGACTTGCGGTAACTGCTAATGGTTGATCTGGAGTATCTGCTATTATTGGAATTCCAGAAATTGAATAACCAGTAAAAGCATTATTCACAACCCATTTATTAGTTCCCGAGCCTCCATTTAATGACCAGTTTGAAGTTCCGCTTTCAAAATTATCAGAGAAAAGTGTTGTTTGTGAAAACGCAGTAACAGAACATAATAATCCTGCAAAAAGTAGTGTTTTTTTCATAGTAGTATAGTTTATTTATTTTAATAATTAAGATAAAACTAAGAATAATAATAACAGAAACTAGTAATCGTGAATTATTTAACTAAAAAGCTGTTTAAATTTAATTTATCGTAAGGACTTTTTCATGTCAATCGAATAATTGCATTTAAAATGTCCTTCTGGACAAGCTTTATGTCCGTGCATTCCACAAGGGCGACAAGGAAGGTCTAAATCTGTTTCTAAAATTTGACTATCTTCTGACAGTGGACCAAAACCAAACGCTGGAATTGTAGAGAGAAAATAAGCAGTAACTTTTGCATTAACAGCACTTGCAATGTGTAGCGGGCCCGAATCGTTTACATAATTTCTTTTTGCATTTCTCATTAAAGCAGCAGAAGACAATAAACTTAATTTTCCTGCAAGATTTTGAATAGGAAAATTAGGCTTTGCATTTTTAAGTCGTTCACACAATTCAAAATCACCTGGACTTCCCAACAGATAGATTGTATGTTCATTTCCTAAAAAATCAATTAACTCTTCCCATTTATCTTGAGTCAATTGTTTTGTAAACCAAACAGAAGCTGGTGCAATACAATAATAAGGTTGCTTGTGGTATTCATAAACTGCTTGTTCATCTTCTTGAGAAGGAAAAAGCTCTGGACGAACTAAGGTTTTAGCACCTTCATGATGAGTAATTAGACTTAAATTTCGTTCAACCTCGTGTTTTCCAGTATTGAATTCATGAGGGATTTTACGTGTAAACAAATATGAAAATGGATTATTTTGAAAGCCAACTCTCGATTCTGCATTGCTCATTCCAGTTAAAATTCCAGAAGAAGCAAAACGTTGAATTCCAATAACCTCATCGTATTTCTCTTTTCTAATTTTTCGTAGAAGTTGAAAAAGATGAGGGTATTTTTTTTGTTTTTTATCCCAAATCATCACTTCGTGAATCTTCGGATTATTTGCTAATAATGATTCATTACCTTTTCTTACCAATACATCGATTTGAGAATCAGGATACAAACGATTCAACTCTTTTACCAAAGGCGTCATTAAAATAACGTCTCCCAAAAATGCCGTTTGTATGAGTAAGAATTTTTTCACTTATCAAAACTATTAAAAAAACAAGTATAAAGAGGGAAAACGTTAAAAATTACTTAAGTAAACACTAAAAATTGGTATATATTTAATAGATTTTAAGTATTTTCGTCAAAAAACATTTCTACATGGAAAAAACGGCAACTTTTAACGAACTTTTGAAAGCAGTAGAAACTTTCCACACTTCTTTTGGAATTCAAAACAATTATTCCCCTACAACAGAATTACAAGAGAAAGAAGTCGAGTTGCGTTTTAACTTAATGAAGGAAGAAAACGAAGAATATCTTGAAGCAGCAAAAAACAATGATCTTGTTGAAATTGCAGATGCTTTAGGTGACCAACTTTATATTTTATGTGGAACGATTTTAAAACATGGTTTACAAGATAAAATTGTAGAAGTTTTTGAAGAAATACAACGTTCCAACATGAGTAAACTCGATGAAAATGGAAAACCAATTTATCGTGAAGACGGAAAAGTTATGAAAAGTTCGCTGTATTATAGACCTAACATACAATCAATCTTAGATAAATAATGGTAAGAGTCCTACTATTTTTGAGTGTCATTCTACTCCCACTCTTCAATTTTGCAGCGCTTGTACTCACTTGTCCTGGAGATTCAAATGTGAGTTATCAATCGAATTGCCAATTTGTTTTAGGAGATTATACTTCTACAGTTGGTGTAGTTTCAAGTGATGGACCTACATTTTTCAGTCAATTACCTGCTCCTGGAACGGTGATAACTACAACAACAATGATTGAGATTACGGTTACAGATACAGGAGGAAACATCAAAACGTGTCGATTCAATATTGTATTACCCCCTCCACCTCAAATTACCTTGACGACAACTCCACCTCATTGTTTTGGAGATGCTGACGGAAGTATTTCTTCTCTAGTAAGTGGCGGACTTCCACCGTATACGTATCAATGGACAAATGGTCAAACTTCAGCAAATGCCAATGGACTCGCAGCAGGAAACTATGGGTTAGTTGTTCATGATGCAAATGGTTGTCAAACATTAGAAGAAATAAACTTAACACAGCCTTCAAAAGTAGATCTAACAGGTCATGCGAATACATTTACTGGAGGAAGTAATATTTCTGCTGATGGAGCAACAGATGGTTCAATTGTTACCACAACAACTGGAGGAATTCCACCGTATTATTGGGAATGGTCCAACGAAGATACAGGCGAAACAATTGATTCATTAGGAATTGGCGAATATAAAGTTATTGTTACTGACATGAATGGATGTGTTGACACCATGGCTTTTACATTAACTGGTCCTTTTGATGTTGTTATTCCAGAAGGAATTTCACCCAATGGGGATGGAATAAATGACGTGTTGATTATCAAGAATATGAACAATTATCCAGATAATGAATTAACTATATTTAATCGTTGGGGAGATCTTGTTTATCATGCAAAACCGTATGCAAATGACTGGGATGGAAAGGCACATGGCTCACTTCAATTTTTAAATAACGATCTTCCTGATGGAGTTTATTATTATCATTTTAAAGTAGATGATGGAAAAAATCCAACTTTAAAAGGATATATCATCATAAAAAGAAATTAATGAAAAAACACATACTTCTTTTCCTCTTTTTAGTTTGTGGAATTTCTGCAATGGCTCAAAATGGCTTAGGTTTTAACCAGTATATTTTGAATAGCCAATTAATTAATCCAGCTTATTACAATCAACGTTCACCTATTACTGTAAATTTAGCTGGACGTTATCAATGGATGGATTATCCTGGAGCACCAAATACTATTGGATTGACAGGAATGTACAATATAAATGATCATCATACTGTTGGGTTAACTTTTTCTAATGACAGAGTAGCCAAATTCAATACATTTCAAGCTTCTGCAACGTATGCGTATCGACTTAACTTAGGTGACAAAGTTCAACTTAGTTTTGGAGCGAAAGTAGGATATATAAATCAAGCTACTATAATTGACTTAAGCTCGTTAAACAATCCAAATGACCCTGTATTTTATCCACAAAAATCGATCAATGGTTTAACATTAGGTGCAGGACTTTTCTTTTCTGGACAACGTTTTTTTGTTGGTATTTCTGCGCCAAATCTGTTTAACAATGGATTGATGAAAAGAGGATTTTCGAGTAACCTATCTGGAAATGCTTATTATCTAACAGCGGGATACAAAGTAGTTAATACGAAACCATTTATGTTTTATCCTTCACTCTTGATAAGCGCAACAGAAGGAGCGCCTATTCATGGTCAATTTGATTTGAACTTCTTAATTTTTAACGGTGTTTGGATAAATGCTGGCGTTTCTACAGAAGTGGCGACAAACATTGGAATTGGTTACTTGTTTAGCAATGGATTCCGTATTGTTTACGACTATGGGTTTTCATTTGGTAGATTCAACAAATACGGAAGTGGAATTCATGAAATTACTTTAGGTTATACAAAAGATTTATTTCAAAATGAATTTGCTAAGCGAAAATACGTGAATAAAAAAGGTTCGTTTCAATCATACAGAAAACAACATAGACGTTACAAATAATTGTCAAAGAAATTCAACATACGCGTATACGGTTTACTCTTTAATTCAAAAAAAGAAGTGTTGATTGCACACGAAGAACGTGCATCGATGTCGATGACTAAATTTCCAGGAGGAGGATTGGAATGGGGCGAAGGAATTCAAGAGGCTTTAATCCGTGAATTTCAAGAAGAACTGAATATTGAAATTGAAGTGAAGGAATTGTTTTATTTGACTGATTATTTTCAGATTTCCGCTTTCAGCAAAGACGATCAGCTCATATCTATCTATTACAAAGTAAATGAAATTGGTAATAAATCAGCTCAAGCAAAACAATTTATTTTAGGAGATATAAAATTTGAATGGGTCAAAATTGATGAACTTAATAAGCATACATTCACCTTTCCTATTGATCAACTAGTTGCGAAAAAATTAGCAAATTAAGCTAAGCGTTTATCAACGTATTCTTGAATATTCTCGAAAAATTGCATAGGAGAAAGTGTTCGCCATTCTACTTCTTGCAATTCTCCACCCATTACAAAATAATGATCGATATGAGCTGTAGAAAATTCACTCGAAACATGAGGTTTGAAATTTACTAGAGCAATCCAACCATCATCAAGTTCATCAAACCATTCTTCATAATACGAATCATCTGAATAATGAAAATTGAGGATGTTTTCACCGACTAAGATAAATTTATTGACCCCATTTTCTATTAAAACTTCGATAATATCGCGTTTGAGGAACATGATATCATTGTTTATAGCATCATTCCACTCTCCAATAAACTCAATTATGCAAAAACCTTCTTCATAATTTACAAAAAGCAATTTCATGAATAAAGTACTAGAACCAATGTTATCCCATTGAGGATGAATATAGAAGTTATAGATAACATCCGAATATTCAAACTCACTGTACTCTCTTCCAAAAAAGGGAGATAAGTTATCTGTCTCTGCGGTATAATAACCTCGCCAATTGTAAAAAGGTTCTAACTCATGCATACCCAAAAATAAGTATAATTTTGATTTAAAGGAATAGTTTGAAGTAATGTTAATAAATAAAATTATTGCTTACCTTTGTACCTCGTTTTGAAAATGTTAAATAATAAATAGACTCAAATTCAAAACAAAAACTACTCAATAAAATAAGATAACCTTATTAAAAATAAAATTATGAAAATTAGATTTTTTGCTTTATTAATGCTAGCAAGCTTATTTTTAACATCTTGTGGAAAAGATAGTGTTGAAAAAGGAACTTTAAAAGGAAGAACTGCTTCTATCATCGAGAATAATAAGAACATCATTGTTTTTGCTAAAGCTGATGTGGATGAAATCATCAATAAATCAGGAATTTTTGATGGTGCAATTCCTGAACAATATGCTGCCTTTATTAAAGTTTACAAAGAATCTATATTTAATGCATTGGATATGAACCAACCAATTCATATTCTTTTAGAAGGCCCTGTTAAGAACAATATGCCTCAAGCAGTTTATTTACTTTTTGAAGTGAAAGACTTTGCTAAATTGAAAAAAGAATTAACTGATTTAGGAGGAGAAACGAAAGAAAAAGGTGGAATTTCATTTTTTGCACAAGACAATATGGCTGTTGGTGTAAAAGAAAAATTTGGTATTTTACTTATTTCTCCAAACAAAGCAACCACATTTGATGAAATGAAAGCTGTGATAGCTTCTTCTGAGCATGATGTAAAAAATGAAAAACTAGCAAAAATTCTTAATTCTGAAGATGATATTTCTGTAGGAATGGAACTAGGTAGATTTGCAACTTTTGCATCATCAATGGATGACAATGCAAAAGAATCCTTGAAAAATTACAAAAAAGACATGGAAGGATCTTACACTTTATTAGGTGTAAATCTTGAAACGGGAAAAGCAACTATGAAAATGGACTTTTTATTTGAAAAAGCGATGGATCAATACAAACCTTTCAACGAATCATCTGTTTCATCAGAAGCATTACATTCTATAGGTGGTGGAAATCCAATTTTTGCTTTAGCACTGAATTTGAATTATGAAAAATTATTCAACTTATTCTATAACTCATTACCAAAAGACCAACAAGCTGAAATTGATAACACTTTGTCAATGGTTGGAGGAAAAGGAAAAGTTGCTAAAATGTTTACTGGAGAAGTAGCATTTGCTGTTGGAGAAGTAGATCCAACTACATTTACTTCAAAAATTTCAGCATACGCAGGATTAAACGATGCTTCTTACTTAAAGAGTTTAGTGAGTGGATTCGCAGGATTCGCAGGCTTAAGTCCACAAAAGGATGATTTATATTCAAGTGAAGCAATGGATTTAAAATTAACGGATAAAAAGGTTGTTTTCACAACAAATAAGAGTTCGTTTAATGATGCTGTAGCAGGAAAAAGCCCTGAAGTTATAGCGCCAGAAGGATTTAAATTTGGAAACTCTCCATTATCTGGATTTGTAGACTTCAACAAACTCGATACGAATGATTTTGACGTTCATGTTAAAGCTGTTCTTAGAGCGATGAATTACGTTACAATAGAAGGAAGCAATGACGGAATTACGGTTGTATTAAAAAGTAAAGCCGGCAAAGAAAATATACTTCGAGAAATTGTTACTATTTTAACGACAAGCATCACGAATGAAATGATGAATCCAACAGCTACTCCAGAAGCAGATTCAGCAACTTATGATATAAACTAAACAAATTATTAAAAAATTCAATATAGATTAATATTGAAAATCAGTCTCTTTAGAATTAAACAGTACTTTTTTTCATGATTTTTTCATCTTGGTATTGCTCAACTAATTTTTTTGTTTACTTTTGCCCACACTTTTAACGAAAAGTAATACACAAATTCTTAATCTCACTGTTGTGAGAGTTCACAAGAGCAAGAAATTTGGTTTGGTAGTTCAGTTGGTTAGAATACCTGCCTGTCACGCAGGGGGTCGCGGGTTCGAGTCCCGTCCAGACCGCTTTTACAGTTGCAAATCCATGCAACTTAGCGAAAGCCCTTCATTTTGAAGGGCTTTTTTATTTTCCCTACATTCAGTTTCACCCCTTTTCAGCCACTTGCCAGTGGGCAAATCGGTGGACATTAATTCTCAGAAAAAAGTCCACCGAATAAGGTTTAATTACACTGTTTTTCAATCTTTTGCATTTTGTTATAATGTACGCTTGCTGTAAGTTTAACCAATTAAAAAATGAACATTATGGAGCGTTCAACATTCTCAGTTCTTTTCTACGTGAAAAGGTCTAAACCCTTAAAAAACGGAGATGTACCCGTTTATTTAAGAATTACTGTAAACAGTAAAGGCGCAGAGATTTCTCTCAAGCGCAGTATCAATCCAAAATTGTGGGACACTACCCGGAACAAAGCAAAAGGGAATAGTGATGAAGCCACACAGTTAAATGACTATCTCAACAGCGTTAGAGGACAGATTTACGACCACCATAAACAAATGCAGGAATCTGGCAGAACCATCACCGCAAAAATGTTGCGTAACGCCTTTCTCGGATTAGGAGAAAAGCAGTGGACATTAAAAGAACTGTTCACAGAGCACAATAAAAATATGGCAATGTTGGTAGGCAAAGAATATTCACCGCTTACCCTTCAACGATTTGATGCAGCACTAAAACACATTTGTACATTTTTGAAAACCAACTACCATAATGAAGATTTGCCACTTACAGAAGTGAATAACAAATTCATTACAGGTTTTGAGTTCTATTTGAAAACAACTGCCAGTTGTCAACACAATAGTGCAATGAAACATATTAAAGCATTGAAGAAAGTTATCCGTATCGCTTTAGCGAATGATTATATAAGGAAAGACCCTTTCTATAATTATAGAATAACTCAGAAATAGGTTGATCGCGGCTATTTGTCGGAGCAGGAACTTCGGACGCTCCATACCAAAGAACTGTCTATCGAACGGATTGCAGTCGTGAGAGACCTGTTTCTTTTTCAATGTTACACAGGTTTAGCCTACAAAGATTTGGCAAACCTTCAAGAATCAAATATTCAAATTGGTATTGATGGCAGAAGTTGGATTTACACCCACCGAGCAAAAACAGATGTTCCTTGCCATATTCCATTATTGCCAATGGCAGAGGATATTTTAAACAAATATGCAAACCATCCTTGTAGAAGTATTGCAGAAACATTATTTCCTGTGCCAAGCAATCAAAAGATGAACGCCTATTTAAAAGAGGTTGCAGATTTGTGCGGTATCAAAAAATCATTACACACCCACTTAGCAAGACACACGTATGCAACTACTGTAACCCTTTCAAATGGTATTCCAATGGAAACCGTATCAAAGTTATTAGGACACAGAAAAATGCAAACTACACAAGTATATGCCAAAGTACTGGATGAAAAAATCAGTCAGGAAATGGAAGTCTTGCGTGTCAAGTTCGGATAAGATTAAAGGCCACTTTCGAGTGGCTTTTTTTTGTTTTCACTATCTTTGCAACTATTAAACAAATGACAACGCTCAAAACATATTGTGAGATTAAAGATTTTCGAACATATCCTCTATTCAACACTTCGACCTTGGAAACAAGATTCACTTAATGAGCGTGCCTATTCTAATTTTTTAAAAACAAGTGGTTTCACCACTCAAAAGAACTCAATCAATGAGTTTAAAACAGCGTTAAATTCAATCTTCTCAAAAGAAGGGTTTACCAAAGATGAGGACTTTGTTTTATACGATTTAAACAATGATGCTGAACGCATCAATATTGCTTCTCCGCTTATTCATATTGATTTACCTAAAGCACAAAACACAAAGTGTCGTTTCTATTATTATTTGATTACAAATGAAGTAACACGTCTTTCAGACTTATTATATCAATTGTATTCGGGACCTGCTTCGCAGTCCGACAAAACATACGTTATAACTAACGTGTTAGGGCAAATCAAAAACTTGATAAAAGAAACATCAAAAGAAATTCACGAAGGCAATCACAACCAAGACAGCATTTATATTCTTCAGGTGCTACAATTATCATTGGTGCGCTTTCTATTTGAGGTAGAGAACTTATTTGCGGACATGCTAAAGTCACCACTTACAACAGACGAAGAATTATATTTCGACTTACTGAATGATGAATTGCCAGAAGAACCAATTTATAAGGCTACAGAATCCCTAACTTCAATTACTTCCTCTTTTGAAGAAAAGGAGAATGAAAATCCTACACCAAGCAATAAATTATCTTTCAACTTCAACGGGAATAAAGACCGTTTATTGAATGTGATAACGCAATTGAACAACCAAATTGAATTGCTCAATGAAGATATTACAACCCCTCAACAAATGGTTGATGTGCTTACCGCAAGAGATTTAAACCAATCTCTCCCGAAAATTCAGTTTAATACTGAAACGACACAAATTCGTTACGTGATAGATAAATTAGATTCTTCTTTCTCTAATTTGACATTATCATTGATTGTAAAAACAAACCTATTTTATTCCAAAAAAGGTAATCCTTTTACTTACACAAATCTTTCATCTTCTAAAAGTCACAATCCAAAAAATAAAGAGATAATTGACGAAATTTTTCGCTCACTCTAATTTTTTTCATTGACATCATTGACACTAATCATTGACATACCAATATGTCAATGATTTCGCGTGTTCGCTTGCTGAATTTTGCTTCGATAATTATTTAATAACATTAAAATTCGTTGCATTATGAGTTTAATTACAATCGAAAGCGAAGCCTTCCAAAGATTGATGAAAAAAATGGAAGAAATCGAAAGCAAGTTGGACTTGCAAAAAGAGAAAACGCCATTGTCGGAAAAATGGCTAGACAATCAAGATGTGTGTCAATTACTCCACGTGAGTAAAAGAACACTTCAACATTATCGAGATGCAGGTATTCTTGCCTACGCTCAAATTGGGTCTAAAATCTATTATCGGGCAACCGATATAGAAGAACACTTAAAGAACCATTACAAATCGAATAGTAATGGCAGTACTCACCTTTAAATCCTGAGAATATGAACAACGTGTCATTATTTGAGCAGTTTACAAAGGTTGTTGAGAACAAACCACTGTCAGAAATTATTAAATCGATTCAAAATGGAACTTACAAAGAGAATGTGGAGCCGTTGCGCACGGCTTTACAAGCAAATCAACAAGATTTGTACAACAAACACAAAAAGAGTCTTCTTGCTTTCACACCATCTGGTAAATATGCAGGTGGCAGAACAGCAGATTGTTTGGTGGCATATAGTCATTACCTTGTTTTAGATATTGATCACATCCCTACTGAACAGGTAAAAGCACTAAGAGACAAAGCAGCCGAAATTTCTTTTTCGGTTGCTGCCTTTGCCAGCCCAAGTAATGAGGGATTGAAAATTATTGTGGGTGTTGATACTGATGCGGAGGAACATACATTAGCATACAAGCAAGTTTCAGCGTATTATTCCAAAGAATTGAGTATTGAGTTCGACCCGAAAAACAAAGACGTTACACGCCTCTGTTTCGTGTCCTATGACCCCGAAGCGTATTTTAATCTGGATTACGACAATTTCAAAGTTGTAGAAGATGAACTGAAACCAGTTCAACCACAATTGGAGATTGTGTCAAGTGATTATTCGTTGATATTCAAAGAGTGTATTCAGTTCACAGAGCAGAAAGAGCAGTATGTTGAAGGCAATCGCAATAACTTCATTTACTTACTGGCATCCAACTGCAATCGTAAAGGAATACCACAAGAGGAAGCACAAGAAATGATCTTGCAACAGTATGATTTGTCCCATCACGAAATTGAAGCATCCGTAAAAAGCGCATACAACCACCACTCGCAAGAGTTCGGTGCATTTACTAAAGCAAAAACCACCTCACAACAGGAGGAAATAGACGAAGAAGACTATTTGAAAAACTCCCCAATCATTCCGCCCGGTATCTATGCTACCTTGCCGAATATTCTTAAAGAGGGTGCTTCTGGTTTTACAGATGTCCGCGAACGTGATGTTTTCCTTACTGGTGCATTATGTATTCTGAGTGGTTGCCTTCCCAATGTTTCAGGATTGTATGACCAACGTATCTACTATCCTAATTTATTTGGTTTCATTATCGCCCCCGCTGCAAGTGGTAAAGGTGCGCTCAACTCAGCTAAGAACTTGGCAGACCTTGTTCACGACAATATGCGTGAAATATCTGATGCCAACCGCAAAGAGTATGAAAGAGAGCTGCAAGAGTATAAAACAGCACTTAAATCACGCAAAAAGGATGACCAGGAAGAATTGGAAGAACCAAAAGAACCCAATTTTAATGTGCTCTACATTCCTGCAAACACAAGCAATGCCAAAGTGCTTTGGCACTTGCAACAAAATGATGGTAAAGGGATAATTTGCGAAACAGAAGCCGACACAATGGGAAACGTGTTCAAGCAAGAATGGGGTGGTTATTCGGATATGCTCAGAAAAGCATTTCATCACGAAAAAATATCGTGTAGCCGAAAAACCAACAATGAATACATTGAAGTGAAACAACCTCAATTGTCCGTTGCCCTTTCGGGCACTCCCAATCAAGTGGGCAACCTCATCCAATCTGCGGAGGATGGTCTATTTAGCCGTTTTATCTTCTATTCGTTCAAAACAGAACAGAAATGGCGGGATGTTTCACCATTGGGTGGTGGTGTTAACCTAACTGCCCTATTTGATAAATTGGGGAAAGATGTATTCGATTTGTTCGGATTCTTAAATACAAGTCCTACCAATGTTCAATTAACTACTGTACAATGGCAACAGATTAACCAAACCTTTTCAAAATGGCTCAATGATGTGGCCATATTTACAGGTGATGAAGCAGGTAGTGTTGTGAAGCGATTGGGCTTGGTGTTTTTTAGAATGTGTATGCTATTCACCGCACTACGCAAATTTGAAAACGGAGATATGGATCCTGAACCTTTCTGTACAGATGAAGATTTTGAAAATGCGTTAGTGTTAGCAAATATCTATCTTGAACACAGTTTGCTGATGTACCACAACTTGCCAAAGCAAGATGATGCACAGGTATTCAAAGGGAGTACTAACAAGCAAAAGTTCTACGAACAATTGCCCAATAAATTTAAACGTGCAGAAGCTGTTGATTTAGGTGGTAGATACAAAATGTCCCCCAGAACAGTGGATAATTTGCTCAAAAAACTACAGCCCGACTACCTCATTTCGGAAGAATATGGTGTGTACACCAAAATAAAATAAGTGTGCGAAAATATCGCCCACCACAGTAAACCTGCACCTTGCGGGTTTCGTGGTTTGCAATTGTTGAAAAGTAAGTTGCTAATTAACTGCACTCTTTTGCTTCATTTTTCATTTGTTTAATTATATTTGTCAATTATTGTCAAGTCAAAAATAGTTGAATAAGTGAATACATTAGAATTAGATTATACCATTTCAAGAAAGATAAAAGCAATGAACAAATTTGGTGAAGTAATAAGACAACGTAGGGAAGAAAAAGAATTACTACTCCGACACGTAGCGGCTCAATTGGACATTGATACCGCTATGCTTAGCAAGGTGGAGCGTGGCGAACGAAATGCTAAAAAGGAACACGTAGTAGAACTTTCAAAAATTTTAGACCTTGACAAAAAAGAATTACTTATCCTCTGGCTAACTGACAGGGTATATGATATAATTAAAGATGAAGAAAACTCTAAGGAAGCATTGAATTTAGTGTTAAACGAAATCACAAAGCCTACAAATTAAAATACTATGGCAAAAAAGAAAGAAGTTAAAGAAAAAGCAATTGAAGTAACCCTTTGGGAAGCTGCAAACAAATTAAGAGGAAGCGTAGAACCTGCCGAATACAAACACGTTGTATTAGGGCTGATTTTCTTAAAATTTGCCAGTGATAAATTTGAAGAACACAGAGCCAAACTAATAGCCGAAGGCAAAGAAAAGTACATTGAAATGGCAGAGTTCTACAATATGAGCAATGTCTTTTTCTTAGAAGAAATTTCACGCTGGAGCTATATTGTAAAAAAGGCACGTCAAAACGATATTGCTCTAATTATTGATACAGCACTACACACAATTGAGAAAGACAACAAGTCTTTGAAAGGTGCATTGCCTGACAATTATTTTTCACGTTTAGGATTAGACAAAACCAAACTAGCTTCTTTAATAAGTGAAATAGATAGCATCAATACGCTAAAGGATAAAGAACAAGATTTGGTTGGACGTGTATATGAATACTTCTTGAAAAAGTTTGCCATTGCAGAAGGAAAAGGGAAAGGAGAATTTTACACACCAAAAACAATTGTAAACCTCATTGCAGAAATGATAGAACCGTACAAGGGAATCATTTATGACCCTGCTTGTGGTTCGGGTGGTATGTTCGTACAGTCTATCAAATTCATTGAAGCACACCAAGGTAACACAAAAAACATTGCCATTTACGGACAAGAATACACCAAAACGACCTACAAACTGGCAAAGATGAACCTTGCTATCCGTGGTATTTCTGCCAATTTGGGCGAAAAAGATGCTGATACATTTGCGGACGACCAACACAAGGATTTAAAAGCCGATTACATCATGGCAAATCCTCCATTTAATCAAAAAGATTGGAGAGGTGAAAATGAATTAATTGATGATCCTCGTTGGAGAGGTTATGATGTTCCACCAAAAAGTAATGCCAATTACGGCTGGATTCTGAACATGGTTTCCAAACTTTCTGACAATGGTGTAGCAGGTTTTATATTGGCTAACGGGGCATTAAGTGGTGGAGGTGAAGAATACAAAATCCGTAGAAAACTCATTGAAAATAATTTGGTGGAAGCCATTGTAATTATACCAAGAAATACATTTTATACCACAGATATTAGTGTTACGCTTTGGATTCTCAACAAAAACAAAAAAGCAAGATCAGTTGAAATAAACGGGAAGCAAAAGCAATACCGTGACCGTGAAAAGGAAATTTTGTTTGTGGATTTAAGACGCTGGGGTACTGAATACGAAAAACAATTCATTGAAATTGAACCCGAAGACATTGCAAAAGTGGCTGACAATTACCACAACTGGCAACAGGTGGATTATAAAACAACCTATAAGAATATTCCCGAGTATTGTTATTCGGCAAGCTTTGAACAAATTCAGGCAAACGACTTTTCATTAGTACCAAGTAAATACATTGAGTTTGTGGACCGTGATAGTGGAATTGACTTTGATACAGAAATGAAACGCATACAAAAGGATTTTAAAACCCTTTTAAAAGAGGAAAAGGAATCCCAAGAACAATTGATTAACGCTTTTAAAGTATTGGGATATGACTTATAAGCGCATTGGTAACTATATTCAGATTGTAAATAATCGAAATAAGGATTTAATTACCACAAATCTTAAAGGGGTTAATATTTTTAAAAACTTTATGCCTTCTGTTGCCAATACTTCTGGTCTCGATTTATCAAAGTATAAACTAATTACAAAGGGGCAATTTGCAACTAATCTAATGCACGTTAACAGAGATGAAGTTTTGCCAGTTGCATTATATCAAAGTGACGAACCTGCTATTGTTTCACCAGCGTATATCACATTTGAAGTAAAAGACGAAAACGAGTTATTACCCGAATATTTAATGATGGAATTTCAAAGACCTGAATTTGATAGAAGGGCTTGGACTTATTGTGATTCAAGTGTCAGAGGTGGTTTAGATTGGGAACGCCTTTGTGATATAGAAATTCCCATCCCCCACATTGACGAACAACGAAAATTTGTTGCACTCTACAACGGTTTGTTGACTAACCAAAAAGTGTATCAAAATAGTTTGGATGATTTGCAGTTGATTTGTGATACCTATATTGAAAACCTGATAAAAACTGAAGAACCGAAAACGCTAGGTGATTATATTGAGCAATCAGATGAAAGGAATAATGATTTGCAAGTTACCTTACTGCAAGGTGTTTCGACAAACAAAGTATTGATTGAAACAAAGGCAAATACAAACGGACTTAGTTTTCATAATTACAAAGTAGTGAGAACTGGTGAATTCGTTTATGTTGCTGATACATCAAGGCGTGGTGATAAAATCGCGTTAGCAATGAATTCTGCTGAGCCTTGCATAGTTTCGGCAATCTATACTGTATTCAGAGTTACTAAAACATCTGAAATGTTACCAGAATATTTGTATTTATGGTTTGCTCGTCCTGAATTTGACCGATACGCAAGATTTCATTCGTGGGGCAGCGCAAGAGAAACATTTGATTGGGCTGATATGTGTAGTGTAAAATTGCCCATTCCCGACATCAAAGTACAAGAAGCCATTGTTACCATTTATCACACCTTGGAAACCCGTAAGCGTATCAATGAGCAATTAAAGAATACAATTAAACCACTTTGTCCGGTGTTGATGAGGGGTGTGGTGGAAAGTGTGAACCTTGAAACTGTAAAGATATGAGCAAAAAATACACTTTTATAGATAACGAACCACTTGGCGAAGATTTATTTGAAGGTAAAGGTCAAGACCGAATTTCAGATGTAATTGTCGAAATCATCACAAATGATAAATTTAAGGTTATTGGAATTGACGGTGGTTGGGGTACTGGCAAGAGTAATTTAGTGGGAATAATAGATAAAAAATTACCTAACCATCATTTTTTCATATATGATGTATGGGGGCATCAAGAGGATGAGCAAAGAAAAGCCATATTGGTTGAACTAACTGAATACATTAATGATGAAAAAAATAGACTAGTCTCAAATAAAAAAGAATGGGATAAGAATCTGATTACTCTCTTAGCCAATACAAAAGAGACTACAACAATTAATCAACCTTATTTAAGCATTGGATTTATATTTTCATTATTATCAATTGTTTACATTCCTACTGTTAATGTGTTTAAAGATTCAATGGCTGATTTCTTTGACATTAAAGCATTATTCTGGAAGTTAGTATTAGTAACCTTCCCTATTTTCATAGTTTTAGGAATTTACATTTTTAATGTAATTAAAGAATGGTTCAAAAAATCTGGCTTTTGGAAAGGCTTCAAATTAGCAGCTCAAGAAACATTTCAAGTTTATACAAACAAACAAAAAGAAGAAACAAAAGTTGAGACAATTTCTGACAATCAACCCTCAGTAAGGGATTTTCAATTATGGATGAAGAAGATTGATAATGATTTAGGGAAGAAAAAACTTGTTTTGGTTTTTGATAATTTTGACAGGCTTCCAAAAAAGCATATTCTTAGTATTTGGTCTGTTATTCACATTTTCTTTTCCGAAACCAAATATGAAAACATTAAAATTATTATTCCATTTGATAGGTTACACATTAAAAATGCCTTTAAAGATTTAAATGGAACCGCACAAGATTATGCTAATGATTATATAAACAAAACCTTTGATATTGTATACCGAGTTGCACCTCCAATTTTATCTAGCTGGAAGGGCTTTTTTAAAGACAATTGGAAAAAGGCATTTCCTGAATATAATGAACTTGAATACATTAAAACAGAACAGGCCTATGAAGTTTTAAGACCTAATATTACACCAAGAGAGATTATTGCATTCATAAATGAAGTTGTTTCTTTGAAACTTCTTGATGATACTATTCCAGATAGATATATTTCAATATTTGTTCTTAATAAAGAAACTATCATAGAAAATCCATTAAAAGCTGTTACAGAACTTCAATACTTAAAAGGATTAGAATACTCCTACGAAATTGATGATGATTTTCAAAAATACATTACTGCACTCGCATATCAAATTAAACCTGAAAATGCGCTTGAAGTTGTTTACAAAAAAGAATTAAAAGATTGTTTGATAAATGGAAACGAAGATAAATTAGATGAAATTTCTAAAACAAAAGTTTTCAGTAGAATTTTAAATTCAACAGTTCATGAACTTGAAAACTATGTCAAAGCCATTGAAACGTTAAACAAACTAAATGAAGATGCTGAAATATCTGATTTAGAATTGCATAATATTTGGGATGACATCTATTTGAAGCAGAAGGAAATTTCAGTTGAAAAAGGGAAATTAGCTGAATTCCAATTGATTTTATTAGACAAAATAAACACCAATTTCAAATCGGATTGGCTTAGTAAAATTACTAGCAACTTGTATTTATATGACAAAGTATTCTCTTCGCAAGCATTTGCTAAGAACATTGACAGATTAGTTGTGTTTTGTTCTGAGAAAAAGATTGTCTTGGACGTTTTCTCATACTTGAAGAATCAAGATGTTGATGTAGACCAACTTAAAATATTAATTGATACAAAGAATGATGAATTTAAAAAGTATAAACTTAACTGCACGAAGGAAGTTATAGAGACGTACTTAAAAGAAAGAACAGCTGAAAACTTTAAAGATGCTGAGTTTATATTTCATTTGGAATATAAGTATGAGTTAACAGCATTTCAGAATCAATTAATAACCTTTATCGCAGGTCGTGAAAATGATGCTGTCTTTTTGAGTCAAATTTATAAGTTTCTGAAAAATATCTCAAAACAACCTATTACAAACCCATTAAATGACGCTCAAGTATATACATTAATGAGACAAGTAAAGTTAGAAGACCCCTTTTATATAGACCTAGCCTGCATGAGAATTAAATTAGGAAGCACCACAAACAATCCTAGTTATGAGCCAGTATTTAGCAAAGCATTAAACTCAAATGACAGCGCATTTTATCAAAAAGTTGCAAAAGAAATCGAGCATTATATCAATTTAGAAGAGTTGTTAATTAGTTCAATTCAATTTAATAATCCATTAATGAAAGGCATAGTTCCATTACTTTTTGAATTAGAAAATGATAACAGAGAATTAGATGTTAAAAATATCATTGAAAATTTAATTGTTATCTGCAATGCCAATAATTTAGATTCTGAGAAAGTATTTTTTGAATTAGACCAGTATGAAAAGGAAAAATTCGATTATAGTTTTGTATTTGCATTAAGTGAAGAATTTTTTCAAAAGGCAAAAGAAAGTGATTCTGAGATAGCCAAAGAGATTATTGATATTATAACGGATCATTTTAAAAACGCTGACAATACTATTTGGAAATCCGTATTTGACGATTTAAATAGCAAAGAATTAAATATCCTTTTAATTATAGGTTTTCTTGATTGGAATAGTTTTGCACTTCAAAATTTTAAAAATAAAATCATTGAAATTGCTAACAATGCCAGTATTGACAATCAGGAGCGTATCCAACTTTTAATATCAAGTTTTGAAAACTCGGAAATAAGTCTTGTAAATACTTTTAAAGATTTAAGAGG